>Ga0208958_1000016_pt1 | contig 287936 bp, 336 predicted proteins | sample RifOxyB1_FD_184032 | JGI IMG/M metagenome (GOLD analysis project Ga0208958, IMG submission 184032) | Soil microbial communities from Rifle, Colorado - Rifle Oxygen_injection B1 (SPAdes) | ecosystem: Environmental > Terrestrial > Deep subsurface > Rock core/Sediment | place: Rifle, Colorado...
CGAAGACATCAATTTTTAATTCTTCGAGTTGTTCTACTTGATATTCTAGTTCTTCGACTTGGTCGTTGTATTGATTATATCTGTCTAGTTCTTCGTCGGAAAGTCTTCTTGTGTTATGGAGAATCGGTCGGAAATTGATGAAGTAGGGGTTTGCATGATTATAGGCTGGGTTAACAAACATTCCCACTCCAACTGACGCCTTAACTAGAGATTGTAAAAATTCTTCTCCATATTTTGTTTTAATTCTGTTTAGGTCTCCTTCGTCTCGCGTTCGCATTTGAATTTCTGTTGAAATATTTGCCTTGATTTGCCCTGCGAAATCTGACAAAACTTGAGAGATTAAGCAAACTCCATATCCCCATTTACGAAATTCTCGGCAAGCTCTTTCAATTTGAATGAATCCCTCTCCCGTCCCCCCAAACTTTGGCAAGATTCTATGAATTTCGTCAAAGACCAGAAGTGTTCTAAGTGTTGGATATTCTTTTGGATCGGATTTGAATATTTGCCGAATTACATTTGCAACTACAATATCCATGTCTTTTGGTTGAAGTTTGTTTAGGGTTAGAATTTGAATATGCCCTGGCTGGAAGAATTTTTCTACATCTACTATTTGTCTTGCGTCTTTTATTGCTCGAATGTTTCCTGGAAAGCCTCTAGCATCGGTTTTTTTCATTCCAAAATTATCATAATATGCAAACATTTTTTTATCTTCTAGTTTCCGGAGCATTCCTGACCACTGAGCTGTTGGATCGAATACTATGACACAAATGTTTTGCTTTAATGCTTCTTCAATTAGGACCTGAGCTGCAATAGATTTTCCTCCTCCGGTTGCTCCCGCAACTATTGAGTGAACTGTTAATTTGTGTGGATCTAAATACGCATCATCTTTTTTTTCTGCTATTTTTCCGAGCCATAAAAAACCTTTTTCTTTTTTTGGCAAAGATTTCATATCTAGTGACATTTTATATTTCTTCTTGCTTTCGATGTATCCCCTTACTAAAAAGAATGTTATAATTGCAGCTAAGGCCGTAGAGGCTATTATCATTAAAATCCAAACTGGGATACCGAAAAATTTTCTTGACATCGGAGGTATTTTCCCCACTATTAGAGATTCTGTTTCTATTATTTTATTTTGATAGGAACTTGCAACTTGGATTTTGTAATATCCCTCCTGTGCATTTTCAGGAAAGTTGAATTTCTTCAAAATTTGAATTGGACTTTCTATCGTTAAGGTTTCTACTTCTAATAAAATTGTTTCGTTAGTTGGTTTTACTAAATTATATGTTAGGGTGAGGTTTTCTAAAGTAGAAGTTTCTAATTTTGTGATGTCTATTTTGAATTCAATTTTTTTTGTTAAATAAAAGTTTTTTTGCAACGGCATAAGATCAATTATATATACTGGGCTTGCAGACTCGTTTGTTACATTTATTTTGACGGAAATTTCTTCTGAAAGTCCACCTGATAAAATCAAAGGTCCTTTGAATGAGCCTATTTCTGATCCTTTGATATAGAAATAATATTTCTCTGACTCTTTTGGTTCTATTATCAGCCCTGTAAATCTTGATGAAATCATCTGTTCGACTTCCCCCGTTGGTCTAAAAAAAACTTCTATTGGTGAATTCTGATTATTTGTTATTTCTATAAAATCTTCAAATAGTGTTCCTTGCTCTAATTCTCTTTCTATTGTGCTTCTCGAGATTTCGTAATTTTCTTTTATGATTGGCTCACCGTAAGACGTAGCTTGAACTAGAACTAGGGTGGTTATTAGAGTTAGGATTAAGATTGGGATTTTTTTCATTTGATTGGCTCTTTTGGATTGGGCTTAGAGATTGCTGGGCTTGGAATTGTTTTACTTGGTTTTGGTTCTGGTTTTGGTTCTGGTTTTGGCTCCGGTTTATTTTCTGTTTCTGTTAATATTTTTGAAAACTTATTCAGTTCTTCTCTTAATTTTACCTCATCTTCCATAAACCCCTTTGAAACGTTTTGGCCGTATGTTAATTTTATTCTTTTATAAATATCCATTGCCTCCATAGTTTTGCCTTCTTTTACTAGCCCTCTTAATTCATTTAGAAGTAGATATAATTCAAGTAATCTTTTTTTCTTCTTATTTTGTTTGTAAACTATATATAAGAGGAGAAGTATTATTAGAAGAATTAGGATTATTGTCGGGTAAAGGAATTTTTTTAATATAGCTATAATTTTGAATCTTGCGCCTATCAAAAATTTTTCAGAGTCTAGGTCCATTGCCTCTTCTGAAATTATTCTTGCATAGAAAATATATTCTCCGTCGAAAGTTCCTTCTGGAACTGTTAGCGTTCTCTCTTCTTGGAATATTGTTTCTAGAACTATGTCTTCACTTGCAGACTCTATTATGTCGCCTTTGAAATTTTTTATTGCATAATATAATTGGGATGATGAATTTCTTATGTCTTGTAGATTTTTTATTGTTATTAGGGCCGTGACTTTTTCTCCGACTCTTACTGCCTTTGAACCTTCTGTTAGGTTTACCTTTATCCTTACGTCTGATTCAAATTTTTTTATGTCTAGTACTATTGGGATTGAAATTTGATCTCCATGGTTAAGAAGAAGAAATCCGAAATACTGATCTGGCATCGCATCGTAGGGGGCCGTAAATTCTATTAAGAGTTCGTGTGTTTCCCCTGGCGCTATTTCGATATCTGTGTCACCTAGTTTTGTAAAACGTTCCAGATATCTTATTGACGCATTTAATCTAATATTAGTATTTCCTGTATTTATGATTTGTACAACTTTTGTTACACTTGTTCCTTGTCTTAGCGTTACCTTTAGACTTCTTACATCAACTTCCAAATTTTCTGCTAAAATTCCTTCTTCGAAATAATCCATTTCCGCGCCCCCTGTTCCATAAGACACTCCACCTGATTCGGAAGCTATTGTGTCTGTATCTCCCTCGTATTCTGTTTCCCCGTCGTATTCTTCTCCTAGCTCAAGGTTGAATGCTTTTACTGTGAAATTTTGAATATCAACTTTATTTGTATTGTTATAAATGTCAAAAGCATAAAATGTCCATGAAACATTTGTTCCTGCTGGCGCGCTTATTTGGACTCTAAAAGATGAGGTGTTGGATGTCCCCGTAAATGATGTGACTGTTTGGTTTTGCCAACCTAATCCTTGATCGATTGAAAATATAAATTCTTTTAACTCTACGTTATCTGTCCATTTTGTTGTAAAAGTTACATGATAGTTTTGGTATATTGAAGCTAGACTTTTTTTGGGACTACTCCACTGCGGAGGGGTTGTGTCTATTCCTACTGTTACTTCGAAGAAATTGGATGTGGATGTGGATGTGGCATCCGAGGCATTGAATTGCATGAATTGGGAGCCTGAATATCCAATGTCTGGGTAGAATGATACTTGGTTTTCAGAATTGATTGTTGTTATAATATTTGATATTGTAGTATAATCAAAAATCATTGTGTCTCCATTTGCGTCTTCAAAATAGTCGTCTAAGTCGAACGCATTTATTCTCGGGGTATCCATTATTATTAAAATGTCCGGAATATTTTGGGTTAATTCTGGTGGAGAATTTGAAATGTTCATCTGCGTTTGTGTGTCTGCTGATATTTGAACTAAGCCGAGTAAGACTAAGATTAATATAAAAAATTGCATTAACACCTCTTTTTTCTTTTCTCCCATTTTCTCCCTATTTATAGAGGATAATTATTTTATTTAAAGGTGATGATTGTAGTTTTGAATTTTTATTATTTATATGAAAAATTGTATCGCATTCAGTTGGACACTTCGTGTAGGTCCTTGACGCATAATGTTTATCCTAATTTTTGGCGAACCTTTATAAAGTATTATTTAGTGCTTATATCATGCCCAAAAAGGACTTAAAGAGGTTCAAAGCTGAAACGGTTGTTGTAAAGGGAACTATTACATCTGATCAACGTAATGCGATTGGGGAGTTAGTTGGAGTTTTGGGAAGCAGTGAACAGGATGTTGTCGGGAAAATTTTGACACTTTGGTTGTATAATGAAGGGTTTTTGAAAAATATAAAAGGAGGCACTAAATAATAAATTGAAATGAACGGGAAAATTGGGAGATATGGCGAAGGTGTAGTGAATAGGAAGCGCGAGTTTTGTTTTAAGAAATATGCGCAAGTGTTTGTAATGTTAATTTTGTTGATTGGATTAAATGTTCATTTTATTGGTGCGGTTAATGAGACGGAGGATATTGAAGTTGAATTAGTTGAGGAAGTTTTGGATGAGGTTACGCCCCATAATGATTGTGATGAGGTAAATTTGGGTGAAGAAACTGAGGAATCGGATTTGGGTGGAGATATAATTATTATGAATGATAGTGAAACTTATGTTGAGGTAAATTTAAGTGAAGATATTGAGGACTTGAGTTTGAATGAAGATATAATTATTATAAATGATAGTGAAACTTATGTTGAGGTAAATTTCAGTGAAGAGACTGGGAATGCTTCTGAAAATGTTTCTGATGGTTTTGAGTATATTGATATTGATACACTATTAGGCAATGAGAGTTTGCAATCTAGCGAATTGGCTACATCAGAGGAAGATGAGGTTATTGTAGAAAAAGAAAAGATTTTGAAAGAACTCGTTAAAGATGGTCAAATTGAATTGGAATTTGAAATTTTCGAAGGGGATGATGTTGAGATTATGAAAAAAGAGGTTGGACGAGGGGAACTTGAAAAGGATGTTTTGATTTCTAGCGATGAACATTTTGATGATGAGGTTAGGGTTTATTCGGATTTGCCTAGCCCTGCTTTGAAGGAAAATATTGTTGTGACTTGGGAGAGTGAGAGTGAAGTTGTTTCGGATATTGAATATTTTGATTTGGATGGAGATGATTTGATTGATAGGATTTCTTGGGTTGTCCCACATTTGTCTACACAACATTATAGTATTGTGATTATTGTTGATGAGGTTAGTGGCGGGAGTGAGTTGGATATTAATACAAATGTCCCTAGTGGAATTGTTTCCAATCCTGTTGTTTTTGAGATTAATATTAGTTATGTAAATTTGGATGATATCGAGTGTAATCTTAAAATTGATGGAGATATACATATTTTAATTGAGGATGGAGATATTATTCCAGAATATTTTAAGGAAGAAGAAAATCATAGCTGGATACTTGAATGTAGAGACAAGAATAATTTTTCGATTAGTAAGATTAAAAGTGGAAATTTTGTTGTCAGAGATTCTTTTAATCTTAGTTTGGGAGACTTCTTTTTAAAAAGTAGTGGGGTTAGTGGTAGCGTTAATGCGAATGGAGGTGTTGTTGAGCTGAAGCTAATTAGGCCAGATTTGAGTGAGGTTTTTGTTAAAAATTTGAGTGGAAATTTCCCGCAGGATTTTAGTATTAATAGTTCTGTTTTGGGGAATGCTGGAGTTTATTCGCTAAAGGCTGTTTCGCATTTTTATGCTGAAGCGGATGTTTTGAATAAGAGTTTTAATTTAGGAATTGTTAATTTGAGTTTTAATAACAGTGGTAAAATGGGAAGTGTTTCCAGATTTGATTTGAGAAGTGATAGTTTAGTTGGTGGGGTTTATGATCTTTATGTTGGGACGAATCGGATTAAGAATAATGGAGTTTTCGGTTCTGGATTTGGAACGATTAGCAGTACGGATTATACTCCTTTGGCTGTTGGTAATTTTGATGTTGATTTGGAAGTTACGATTAATGGTATTTTGTATGAAATTGATGGCGGGATTTTGAATGTTGCAAGTGGGATTGATAGTAAGGATCCTGATGTTACTTTAATTTTTCCAGATTGGGAAGACGAGGTGAAGAGTCGCGATATTGAATTTGAGTATCGGGTTGATGAAGATAATGGAATTAAGAATTGTAGTTTTAAGTTATATAATACTACGAAGGATTCTTCTGGGGTTCATCAAACTGATAAACTTATTTTTCCCATTAGTTCTTCTGATAAAAGTTTGGCGTTTAAGAATAATGTTGTTAATGGGCAGAAAGTTGAGATTAGATTGGTTGATTTTGATGACGGGGATTATATTTGGGAGGTTCGATGTTTTGATAATGCTGGGAATGAGGGCTGGGATTTTAATTATTTTAGTGTTGATGTTGTTAATGATAGCGGAAAAGTTTTAGTTAATGAAGCGGCAAGCTACAGTCGGCAGGATGAAGTTGAGGATTTAATCGAAAAAATTAATTCGTTTTTAGAGAAAGAAGATGATTTTGGATTGGAAGAGCGAAAAATTTTGGAGGTTTTGGGACTTAGTTCAGATATGACTTTTTGGAAAAAGAGGGTTGTTCAGATGGACCAAGATTTGAAGTTTAATTTGAAGTTTATGGAGGAGGAAAAAAGAGAAAAAAGGACTAAGGAAATTTATGATGAGATTGATGAGATTAAAGGGAAGATTGTTTTGGATGTTGTGAGTGTTGACTCGTATGAGTTTTCTAAGGGAAGTGTTGATTTGGATTTGGTAGAGGTAATTGGAAATTATATGGAAGCAAGCGGAGTTGATATTGGGGATGGGGCTTTGCGGAGTTTAGTTTCTTATAATAATGGACTGCAAAAAGATTTGGGTGTTTCGGTTGAGACTTGGAAATTGGAGTTGGAATATTTAGATGGAGTGCAAGAAATTGTTTTGGTTAGTAAGAATTTGGATGTTAGTGGAGATAAAGATTTGAAGGTTTTGGAAATTATTCCAGATAAATGGAAAGCTGTTTTTGTTAGTAATGTTGAGGATGAGGGGAATGGTATTTATAGTGTGGATGCTTCTAGTTTAGAAGGAGGAAATCTTGTTTATTATTTTGAGGAAGGATTTGCCTTGAAAGAGGTTGAAAAAATGGAGAGTGTTTTGTTTGGCGAGGGTTCGGTAAGCTCTGGACTTAGTAGTATTACTGGGATGTTTATTGGGGTTGGAGATTCTATTAGTTTGGGTTCGTTTTTTTGGTTGCCGCTGTTTTTGTTTATTGGGTATTTTGGGTTTATGATTTTTGGAAAGGTTCGGTTGGAAAATTGGAAGAAGGAGCCTGGGGTTGAGAGAATGGTTGAATTGATTAATGAGACAAATGGGCTGGTTCGAGATGGTCGTATTGATATTGCCAGAGATAATTATAGAAAAATGGGTGAGATTTACAAAGCTTTACCTGTGAAATGTAAGGGATTTTTTTATAGAGAACTTGGAAAGGTTCGGCTTGCAATTGATAAGAAGGATGTTTTGAATTTGATTCGAGAGTATGAGGCGGCGAAGGATTCATTTCGAAAGGATGATGCCGTGATGCTACATGGAAAAATTAATGCGATTTATCGGAAGTTGCCGAAGAATTTTCAGGAAAAGGTTTATCGGAGATTGGTGAAGAAGGAAGTTTGAAACTAATTATTGTTTGAATAAATATAATTTAAGTTGTTTGCCAATGTATGATAGGAGCTTCCTTGTGTCCCATGATTATAAAGTATTTCTATTGTTTCTCTCGCAAATTCTTTCCATAACTTTCTTTTCGAATATTCTGGTGCATCCTGGATTAATTCCTCTGCCGCTTCAACATACGAAACTATGTTTTTATCCATCTTAAGTTTTTATTTTCTAGCTTTATAAGAATTATTGTGGTCTTAAGTGTTATAATGATTCTATTGGAGATTTTATTTTTTTGAGTTCTTCGTTTGAAACATGGGTGTAGATTTGGGTTGTTGAAAGATTTGAGTGGCCTAAGAGTTCTTGGATTTTTCTGATGTCGGTTCCGGATTCTAGCAGATGGGTTGCAAAGGAATGGCGAAGTGTGTGGGTATGAATGTCTTTTAGTCCTGCTCTTTTTGATGCTTGGGAGACTATTTTTTGGATGTTTCTTGTAGATATTTTGCCTGTTCTTCCTGAGAAAAGATAGATTTGATTTCTAGATATTTGAGATTCTAATTGGTATTTTATTGAATCAAAAAGAAAGTCTGGGATATTGAAAATTCTATCTTTATGACCTTTGGCTTGGCGAATGTGACCGGTTTTTTCTGGAAGGTTTATATCTTGGATTTTTAGTTGGGTGAGTTCTGAGACTCGAAATCCGCAGGCGTAGATTAGGCTTATCATTAGATTGGATTTTTCGTTTTTAATTTTTGAAAAGAGAAGTCTGGTTTCGGTTTTTGTTAGAGTTGTTGGAAGATGAGTTTCTTTTTTTGGGCGTTTAATTGTAAGAGTTGGATCTGTTTTTAAGATATTTATGTGAGCGTATTTTATTGCTGCAAGAAAAAGAGTTATAGTTGCGGCTGCGGAAGTTGTGAGGTTTTCGGCGAGGTAATATTTAATGTCATCTGAGGTGATTTGGGATGGTTCTTTTTTTGTAGATTCTAAGAGAAGTTGATTTTGTTTGATGTAGTTTTTTATTGTGTGCAGTGATGCTTTTGAGATTTTGAGTTCTATTTCTAGTTTTTTTAAAAATTCTTGGTTGTTCATTTTGTCGTCTTGGAGAATGTGAGATGCGAAGGTTTTTATAGTTATATTTTGGAATTGGTTTATGGAAGGCGAAAAGTTCAAGGCTGTTTGTGCTGAATGTGGGCAGGAATGTGAGATTCCATTTAATCCTACTGAAGGTCGGCCTGTAAAATGTGATGCTTGCTTTCGAAAAGTTCGAGATAGTCGGGGTGGGAACCGTAGATTTCAGGAGAGACGAGATTTTAGTGTAGTTTGTGCCGAGTGTGGTAGAGCTACAACCGTTCCATTTAAGCCAGTTCAGGGGAAGCCTGTTTTGTGTAGAGATTGTTTTAAGGGAAAGTAGATTTGGGTGTTTATTTTAGATAATCTTCTATATATTCTTGTTTTATTGTTGATAATGGATGACTTGTTAATTGATAATAAAGGTCTTCTTTTTGTTCTTTAGTGTCTTTGATTATTGCGTCTATATTGGGCTCGTATTCTCTGGTTTTTGGCCATTCCATTTCTGTCATTGTTTTGTTAGGATTTATGATATTTGTTTACTTCTTGTGGATATCTAATTATTACGCCTTGTTGATTCATTAATTCCCTTCGGGTATATTCTGCTTCACGAACTATTGATTCCACATTTGTTTTAGAAAAATAACCCGGACCATCTGGCCAAGTTTTTGCTTGATTTTCGAGCTTACCTTCTTCCATGATTTTGATTATATTTTTATATATAAAAACATTTGTTTTGATTTTCGTTAAACCGAATAATTATATAGTTGATTTATTATAGTTTGTATTTTAGATTATGCGAACTTTTTTAGTATTAATTATAAGTCTTACTTTTTTAGCCAGCGACGGTATTTTTATTATTATTTTCCACCCCTTACTTTTTGGTTTTTTATTTATTTTTAGAACCCTCACTTTTCTGCTATTTTTTGTCATTTTTTTCTTTTTCTAACTCTCACTTTTTCATTTAAAATTTGTTTATTTTGGACATTTTTGGATTATTGAAAATTTTAAAGTGGAAAGTGGCAATTTCGCATTTTAAGGGGGCATAGAGAGACTTTTCTTTTAGAATTAAGGAATTTGTTGATTAAATATACTAAGTTTGTTTGTAGGTGCTTTAAAATTTGTTAAAAAATGTTTTAATTTTGAGATGTAGGGGTGTTTTGTAGGGGCATGTCGAAACCTTTTTGTTTGAGAATCGCTAGAATTTCTTGGCGGAAGTTATGGTTGTGGATCATTCTGTGATGATTTGGACAAAGTCCGATTAGGTTTTTTGGGGAATGGTTAGTTTTATTGTGGTCGATGTGATGGATGTCTACGATTTGGTTGAAGCCGCAGACGGCACAGGCGGAAGTAGTTTTTCGAAATTGAGTTAGAGTTATATTATTTTTTTTACGTTGGTTATATGCATTGGCTTTGTCTGCGTGGAAGGTAGTGTTGTAGCATGAAGCACAGAGGGATTTGGCGTGGATTGCCCTGGGTTGAAGGCATCGCTTACATTTGGAGATTGTGGGCTTCCATTTTAAAGACTTATAACAGGCATAACAAAGGCCCTTGGCATGATGCTCTTTTTCTTCGGAGCAATTGCTACATGTCTTTATCACCATTTGAAAATAAATCCGTTCGCATATAAATAATTTGTGCAAACGGACCAAATCCGTTCGTTTTATATAATTAGAACATCGTATAATGTATATTATGCGAACTTTATTAAGAAATTATATTATTCTTGTATTGTGCGAACTTTTTATTTATTTTAAATATCTTCTAAATTTTTTGACTTGTATTCTTTTTCTCCATCAAATGCTGTGCAAATTTTGCCATTGCTACAAAGGCCGTTGTGTAGATTGTGCTTGCATTCTACTACTTCTTTTGCTGTATAATGTAAAATTGTAAATGTTGTTTTTCCTAAGCATACATATTTTTTTTATAATCTTCTCCCATGGCCAGTTTAATATTGAAATGTTTTAAGGTTTATTGTGATTTATTGCTACTAAATTTTGTCTCATTTGGGTTGATTATGCACTTAGGTTATGTTAGTGAAAAATGTGAGAAAGTATAAAAATGTGGAATGCGTGAAGTTGACATGAAAATGGAGTTATTAGGTACACTTTGTATCGGTGTTGGTTGGGTTATTGGGGTAACAATTTCTATGATTGCCGTTCCGATAGGTGGTGAAATTGATTATAATTTTATGGAAGCTATGGGAAATACTTTGGTATTTGGTTTTCCTGGTTTTGTAATGTTTATGATTGCCTTAATTTTAAGCCTTAAAGATGATGCTGATACTGGAAATTTTTAGAGTAATAATTTTATAAAATTTATTTTTATTTATTAAAAATCATTAATATCACACTAATTATTGAACCTATAATCACAACCCAACCCGAAACTATTGTGACTATTGCTGGAATCATTGGGATTAAAAGTGTTTTATTAATCATTGCAGAACCCACTGTTAATGATATAATAACTCCAACTATCCATATTAAAATTCCTGTTAAATTATTTTCTTGCATTTTCATTTTCTCCTCCTTTTTTTGGTTGTATAATGAAAAAATATCATTGCTGCGATGAATGTTATAATGAATGTTAGAAGATATGCTTCCCTTAAAGATGATGTGTGTCCGAAATATTCTGTAATAGATCCTAGAGACGAAGTCTTATCCGGATTTAGTGAACAAAATGCCCATTTGTAAATTTTATTTGGAATATTTGGAGCAGTTCTGCATGGAATAATTGGGAGAATTATTGATGTGATTAGTATTATTGTTGAGGTGACGCCTGAAAAAATTATCTTTTTTTTTAGCTGCATACATATAGCTTTAACTTTAAAGTTTATAATCTTTTTGTTGTGAATTTTATCTGTTTAAGTATATTGTTTGGACGCATTTAGTTAGCTGTTTGATGTTTTACAATGTTTAAACAACATTAAGACGGGTGTTTGTTTTACTTTATTGATTTTTATTTATTTTTATATTGTTTATCGTCTATAAAGTTTGGTGTTTGGTGTTTAAACACACTATGTTTAATTGGGTGTTTTTTTAATGTATATATGTTTAATTGGGTGTTAAATGGTGTTTGGTGTTTAAACAACGCGAAAGATTTATAAAGAAAAGTGTTTAAAAATTATTAAGATGTGGAGTTTATTTGGACATAAAAAAAAAGTAGAGAAGTTAAGGGATGATGTTCAAGATTCTTTTAGTCACGTTAAAAAGGATTTTAATAAAGTAGGTGAATGGATTAAACATCTCGACGATAAACATATGTCACAAAGAGATGAAATTTTAATTATTAAAAATCAACTTTTAAGCATTCAGGATGATCTTATTGAGATAAAAGACTTTATTTCTTTTTTTGGTCCACGGCTATCTAAAGATTTGTCCAAACAAACCCAAACAATAAACAATAAACAAACATCTTATGGTTCTGTCCAAACAGATGTCCAAACAGATGTCCAAACAGATATTTTATCTAATCTTACTGTTATGGAAAGGGGAATTGTTTGGACTCTATTAAATTCTGAAATGAGACTTAGTTATGAGGATTTGGCAGCTTTACTTGGTAAAAATAAAAGTACTATTAGGGGGCAAATTAATATGATAAAACAAAAAAATAATAACTTAATCATGGAATTTCGGGAGTTTAGTGGGAAAAAAAGGTTGTATGTTCCTGATGAAATTAAAAGTAATATTATAAAAAGTGTGAAAGTTAAAGTTAATCAGTCAAAAAGTGTGAAAAAGTGAAAAAGTGAGAGTTAATTTAGTATTTTTTTATAAAAAAATACTAAATTTATCAATAAAATAAACCAGAAAAGTGAGAGATTCATATAAAATATAAAAAAGTGAGTATTAAAAATATATTCACATTCAAAAACCAACCTAAATATGCTAGATTTAGGGTTATACTCGTTATAATTAAGTAATAAAGTGAGATGTTTATATAAAAGTTTTTATTCGTTTAACCGAATAATTATTATTTGTAATATTTTATTTAAAATTATTTTTTATAAAAGATAATTTATCGTATATAAATTAAATAATTTAAATAAAATCAATAGGTATTAAAGTAATATTTATTGAAAGATATTATATCTTTTATTTTAAAGCTCTCTGAGTGTTTGGATTGTGGCTAAAGTAGCTATATTTCTAAGATCATTAGATATCTTTAATATTATTGTTTTGTTATTTTGTCTTGTTTTTTCTATCGGAATGCCTTTATTTGTAAGCTTATTTATATAATCTCTGATAGATGATTCGCTTAATTTTAATTGTGTGGCTATTATTTTATATGTTATTTCTTTACTATTTTCTTCTAAAATATATAATGTATTAAAAACAAGCATTTCTTGGGGAGTTAGACGTTTAAATTTAAGTCTTATTTCTTTTTTTATATTATCTAATGACTCTAATACTTTACTTACCTGCTTAAAATCTAAATTTTGTGTGTGTTGGTGTGTTGGTGTGTTGGTTGGTGTGTGTGTTGGAACCCCATTGTTTCCTGTGGAAATAGGTATATTTTCATTATATAGAGGCTGTATGGATTGATTATGTGTTGGAATTATTTGTGGGTTTGTGGGTTTGTGGGTTTGTGGGAGTATTAATGAGTTATTATGTGTTGGAATTGTTGGAATTGTTGGAATTGTTGGAATTGTTGGAATTGTTGGAATTGTTGGAATTGTTGGAATTGTATTGATTTTTTCATTTAGATGTTTTATTTCTTCTTTTAATAATAATATCTCTTCTTTAATTTTTAAAAAAGCCTCTTTTAATGGATCCATATATTATTTTATATTATTTTATTTATAATTATGATTGTTTTTTAAGATATAGTTTAGTTTTAAAAATAAAATAATTAATTTTTAATAGAAAGTGTTGGTAATTTTATATGAATTGGTAATCCCAACTCTTCTTCTAATTCAAGAGCTTTAATTGATGCTTTTTGTATTACTAAATTTGTTACTTTTATATATTCTGGTGTATTATATTCTTTGTTTTCTTTGTTTTTTAGTATTATTTTTATTGTATTTAAGTCCATTGAAAGAAATAATACTCCTTTTATTACTATTTTTCCTAAATTTCCATAATTTATTTCAAAAATATAAGTTAATTTTAATGTATCTTTTGATTCTTTTAATTTTTCTAATAAATTAATTTGAATATTTGTTTTTAATTGTAATTTTCCTGAGAAATTTGGATTTTTTTTTGCTTCTAATTCTAAAAATTTTGCACCAATTATCTTTATATCTGCCATATTATTTTATTTATAATAAATCCTCTTCTGATACTACAATAAAGTCTCCTATGGCTATTACTGCATTATATGGTATTAATGCTTCTTTATTTTTTGTTCTTTCAAGAGATAAATTTGATGTGTATGTCGTTAAGTTTTGTAAAATCATATGTATTAATTCTCCTGTTCTTGCTTCAAATGTTATATCTCTTATTATTCCTAAATTCTTTCCTTCTTTAGTAACTACTTGTTTACCTAATAATGCTTTGAATGGTTTTTTGTCCATATTAAATTTATATATAAATTCTTTATAAATCTTTCTTCTGTTTTTTTGTTTATAATTAGTAGTATTATTCTTTAAAATTTAAATATTTTTATTTGGAATATGACCCTATTATTTCTTATGGAAAGCTTTAAAAAAGTTTTTAAATTTTTTAGGTTTTGTTTTTTAAAATTTTATTTATAAATATTTGTATTATATATTATATATATTATATAATATATTTAAGATTTTATTTTTTAATAACTTATTTTATTAGAAATAAAGGGGTTCATGAGAAATAAAGGGGTCTGAGTTCCAGTGGAAATATTTTTGCAAAGGTGTATTTCTTATATATGAAAGTTTAAATAGCTTTAAAATTAATAGAGTTTATGAGGTTTATTTTTAATGGGAGTTGAGCTTGGTGGTATATTTAATACAGCTGTAAATAATAGTATTTTTAAAAATAAAGGAGTTTTGCAGGTTCGTTATACACCAGAATCTATTCCACATAGAGATGAACAAATTAAGTCAATTGCTTCTATACTTGCTTCTATTTTAAGGGGTGAACGTCCTAGTAATTTGTTTATTTATGGTAAAACTGGGACTGGAAAGACGCTTTCGGTTCAATATGTTCAGAATGAAATAATGAAAAAAGCTGAGGAATTAGGTGTTGATATCCATTTTGAGTATTTAAATTGTAAATTAAAGAAGGTTGCGGATACTGAATATAGGGTTTTAGCGGCTTTAATTAGACAATTAGGTGGGGAAATTCCTTCAACTGGGCTTCCGACTGATCAAGTTTGGAGTCGTTTTATTGAGTTGATTGATAATAAGAAACAGTTAATTGTGTTTGTTTTTGATGAAATTGATCAGATGGTTAAGAAAATGGATGATAATTTTTTGTATTCCTTTACGCGTTTGAATCAAGAACTTAGTAAGGCGCAGATTTCTTTGATTGGGATTTCAAATGAGGTGACTTTTTTGGAGAATATTGATCCTAGGGTTCGGTCAAGTTTGGGGGAGGAAGAGTTTATTTTTCATCCATATAATGCGATTCAGTTGCAAGATATCTTGAATAGTAGATGTAAAGAGGCCTTTAAGCCTGGTTCTGTTGCGGATGGAGTTGTGGCGAAATGTGCGGCTTATGCGGCGCGGGAACATGGAGATGCTAGGCGAGCGCTTGATTTACTTAGAATTGCGGGTGAACTTAGTGAGAGGGATGGGGTTAAGGTTATTAGTGAAGAGTATATTGATTTGGCTAATTTGAAGATTGAGAAAGATAAGATTTTGGATATAATTGAAGGGGAGCCGAAGCAGTTTAAACTGGTTTTATATGGGGTTTTGGAGTTGACGAAGCAGGTTAAGCTTGGGAAATTGGATAGGTTTTACACGGGAGATGTTTATAATTTATATCAGGAGGCTTGTGACCAGACGAAGACTGATATTTTGACGCAGAGGCGGATTGGGGATATTATTGCGGAAATGGATATGCTTGGGATTATTAATGCGAAAGTTATTTCGAAGGGTCGGCACGGGCGGACGCGGGAGATTCGTTTGGTTGTGCCTAGTAATTTGTTTAATAAAGTTGAGGCGATTTTGAATGATTCGCTTGGACTTTGAATATGAGGACAAGTTTCATTAAACTGTAGATTCCTCAATTTTAAAATGGAAAAACGGGATGTGTTGAAGTTATGTATGAAAAATGGGTTTTTTTTAGATAGGAGTATGTTGGATTTTTTTTGTGGGATGGAGGAGAGGGAAGTTAGGCAAATTGTTGAGAAATTAAGGAATTTTGGGGTTGTTGAAAAGATTTTGACGGAGGAGATTTTTGAGAAACATAAGGAGAAGTTAGGGATTAGAAATCAGGAATTTGGAAGTGTTGGGATTTGTGGTGTTGAAATTTTAAGGGAAACTAGGAGGGATTTTGAGAAATTAGGGGCGTCGGATTTTGTGAGTTATTTTAGGGTGCGGTTTGAGGCCTTAAGAGATATATTGATAAAAAGAGGTGATTTGGTTAATTTGAGTTCTATTAGGAGAATTGGTTGGGATAATGGTTTGTTTTGTTTTGTTGGGATGGTTTATGATAAGAGGATTACTAAGAATAAGAATTTATTGATTGAAGTTGAGGATTTGACGGGGCGGACGGTTGTTTTAGTGAATAGAGAGAATAAACAGTTGTTTGAACAGGCGCAATCGTTGTTGTTGGATGATGTTGTTGCGTTTAAGTGTTCTGGTTCTGGAAAAATGTTGTTTGCGTCGGAGTTTATTTACCCAAACAGTTGTTTGGACAGGGAAAATTTTGGGGATAGTGATGAGTTTGTTGCGTTTATTTCGGATTTACATGTTGGTTCGAAGATGTTTTTGGAGAAGAATTTAATGCGGTTTGTTAATTGGTTGAATGGTGAGGTTGGTGATGAAAGGCAGAAGAATTTGGCGGCGAAGGTTAAGTATTTGGTTTTGGTTGGGGATAATATTGAGGGGGTTGGGGTTTATCCTGGGCAGGAGAAGTTTTTGAAAATTAAGGGATGTCGGGGTCAGTATGAGAAATTGGCTCGGATTTTAGGTCGGATTCGGACAGATATTGAGATAGTTATGATTCCTGGTCAGCATGATGCGGTTTGGATTGGCGAACCCATGCCTGCTTTGGCGGATAAGTGGAGTGGAAATTTGGGGAAAATGAAGAATTTGAAAATGGTTTCGAATCCGGCCGAATTAAAGATTGGGGGGTTGAAGATATTAGTTTATTATGGCGGGAGTTTGAATAAGTTTATTGATGAGATTGGGGATATTCGAGTTAATTATGGGCATCGGAATCCGGTTCGTGTGGTTGAAGAGATTTTGAAGCGGAGGCATTTGGCACCTGTTTATGGGGAGATGGATATTGTACCAAGTAAAGAAGGGGATGATTTGGTTTTGAAAGATTTGCCTGATGTGTTTGTTGTGGGTGGGCAGCACCGGACGATGATTGGGAGCTATAATAATATTTTGACCATTTCTACATCTTGTTTTCAGAGTCAGACTGATTTTGAGATTATGGTTGGGAATGAACCAGATCCTTGTAAGGTGCCTATTTTGAATTTGAAAAGTAAGGAAGTTAAGATATTAGATTTTTCTGGTGGTGAGGTTGTTTGGGAGGAAGGGGATGATTTGATTTGTAAATTGGATGGGGGTGGGAGATGAAGATTGCGATTGATATTGATGAAGTGATTGTGGAATTTGTTGAGAAATATTTGGAATTTGTTGAGAGTCGGGGAGTTAGGCGGGTTGATTATGAAGATGTTTTTTGTTATGAATTATGGGAAGTTTTGGGTATTGAGAAGGATTTGGTTGTTAAGTTGTTTGATGAATATAATTTTACAGAGTATTTTAAGAAACATGATTTTGTTGAGGGGGCCAGAGAAGGAGTTGTTTTTTTAAGAGATAATCATGATATTTGTTTTATTACGGCCCGGCCCAAAGATAGGATTAAGGAAACTAAGGATTTTATAATGAATGAGTTTGGTGTTTTTGGGGATAAGGTTTTGTTTTCTGGGGATATTATAAGAGAAGGGAAGAATAAGGATGAAATTTGTCGGGAGCTTGGGGTTGGGGTGATTATTGAAGATAATGGGAGTTCTTCTTTGGAATATGCTGAGAATGGGTTGAGGGTTTTATTGTTGGATAAGCCTTGGAATCGCAGGGTTGAGCATGAGAGAATTTATAGGTGTTTTTCTTGGGATGATGTTTTGGATAAAATTAAGGAGATTGAAGATGAGAATTTATAAAATTAGCCGCAGATTTTCGCAGATTTTCGCAGATTTTCATTTTTGCAAATTGGAGGTTTTTTATGAGTGATTTGGATGGATATTTTGAGGAATTGAAGCGAAGGGTTGATTTGGCTTATGAGGTTGCGGGTAGGGCTCGGGCTAAGGGGTTTGATCCTGAGGTTGAAGTTGAGTGCCCTTTGGCTTTGACTATGGCTGAGCGTTGTGTGAATTTGGTTAAGGTTGTTTATCCTAAGTTGAATGTTTTGAAAGTTAGTTCTAGGATTTTGGAGTTGGAGGATTTATATGGGAAGTTGGATGCGACGGTTGCTTTTGTTATTGCGCGGGAGATTGCTTTTGGTGAGATTGGGAAGTTTGATTCAGAGTTGGAGGCGATTGATTGCGGGATTCGTGTTGGGTTTGCTTATATGACTTTAGGAGTTGTTGCCTCTCCAATTGAAGGTTATACTGGACTTAAGATTGGGAAGGTGGATAATAAGGGGAAGAAGTTAGATAAGGGTTATTTTGTTGTGAGTTTTAGTGGTCCGATTCGGTCGGCTGGGACTACGAGTGTTTGTCTGGTTTTGATGTTGATTGATTATTTGAGGGAGTGTTTTGGTTATGCGAAGTATGATGCGAGTGAGGATGAGGTTAAGCGGATGGTACAGGAGAATAGAGATTTTCATGAGAGGGTTTCGAATTTGCAGTATTTTGCGAGTGAGAAAGAGATGGAATTTTTGGCGCGAGGTTTGCCGATTCAGCTTGATGGAGATCCGACTGAACAGTTAGAGGTTTCTAATTTTAAGGATTTAGATAGAGTTGAGACGAACCGAATTAGGGGTGGGATGTGTTTGGCTTTTTCGGAAGGTTTGGCGCAGAAGGCAGGAAAGGCTTGGGGTCGGCTTAGGGGAGTTCGGAAAAATTTAGAGGATGGGGTATGGAAGATAGGAAATGGGTTTGATTATTTGGAGGATTATTTGATTTTGCAGGGAAAGAATAAGAAAAATAAAGGGGAAGATGTTGCGACTTATATTAAGGATTTGGTTGCGGGGCGTCCGGTTTATGGGCATCCTGGTAGGTCTGGTGGTTTTCGGTTTAGATATGGTAGGGGTCGGACTTCGGGTTTTAGTGCGGTTTCTGTTCATTCGGCTACCATGGGAATTTCGGGTGGATTTTTGTCTCATGGAACTCAGTTGAAATTAGAGAGGCCGACTAAGGGTTGCATTATTACGAGTTGTGATTCGATTGATGGTCCGATTGTGAAATTGAAGAACGGTTCGGTTCGGAAGCTTAGGGATTTTGAGGAGGCGAAGAAGTTGTATGGGGAGGTTGAGGAGATTGTTTATTTGGGAGATATTTTGTTTCCGGTTGGGGATGTTATTGACCGGAATGCGGATTTAGTTGTGCCTGGATATGTTGAGGAGTGGTGGTTGCTTGAGGTCTTGGAGAAGAATTCGGAATTTAAAGATAAGAATTTCGAAAAGATTAGTTTTGATGAAGCGGTTAAATTGAGTAGAGATTTAGGTGTGCCGTTGCATCCTGCTTATATTTTTTATTGGTCGCAGATTTCTAATGAAGAATTTGTTGGTTTGCTTAGATGGTTGAATGGGGCGGTTTGGCGTGGTGGGAAGTTGGTTTTGAATTGGGAGCGTGGAGTTAGGGAAAAGTTTGGGCTTGGGAAACGAGCTTTGGAAATTTTGGGTGTTGAGCATGAGGTTGTTTTGGATAATGTTGTTGTAAGTTTGGACGCTTTGGCTTTGTTATTTAATCTTGGGAAGACGGATGTTTACAATGGGGAGGTTTTGTTGTTTAAAGTTGATGAGATGGATTTGCGGAAAGTTTTAGAGATTGTTAATTCTCTTTGTCTGGTTGAGATTAAAGATAAGGCTGGGACTTTTATTGGTGCGCGGATGGGTCGACCAGAGAAGGCGAAGTTGCGGAAGCTTGTTGGTAGTCCGAATGTTTTGTTTCCTTTGGGTGAAAGTGGGGGGAAGCTTAAGAGTGTTCAGATTGCTGGGATGAGTGGAAGTGTTAAGTCAGATTTTCCTATGTTTAGATGTGTATGTGGGAATGAAGGGATTTTTGAGAGGTGTGAGGTTTGTGGGAAAAGGGGTAAGGCTCTTGGGTTTTGTGGGAAGTGTAATGAGGTTAAGGTTGGGAGTTGTAAGATGCATGGAGATGTTAGAAATAGTTGGGTTCGAAAGATAGACGTAAAGAGGTATTTTGAGGTGGCGATTAAGAAGTTGGGGTTGAAGGAGTTTGAGATTCCTGGGATGGTTAAGGGTGTTGGTCGGCTTAGTAGTGAGTCGAGGTTGCCGGAGGATTTGGCGAAAGGGATTTTAAGGGCACGGGCTAATTTGAGTGTGAATAAGGATGGGACGGTGAGGTATGATGCGATTGAGATTCCGTTGACTCATTTTAGGCCTAGAGAAATTGGAGTTGGAGTTGGAAGGCTTAAGGAACTTGGATATTTGGTTGATATGAATGGGAGAGATTTGATTGAGGATTCTCAGGTTTTGGAGTTGAAGCCGCATGATGTGGTTTTGCCTAATTGCGCGGTTTTGGGAGAGGAGAGGGCAGATAAGGTTTTTTTGAATTTGGCGAATTTTGTTGATGAGGAGTTGGCTTTGTTTTATGGGATGGAGCGGTTTTATAATTTGAAGAGTGCGAAGGATTTGGTTGGTGTTGAGGTTGTTTGTATGGCGCCGCATAATTGTGCCGGGGTTATTGGTCGGATTATTGGATTTTCAAATATGCAGGGTTTGCTTGCGAGTCCTTTTATGCATGCGGCGATGAGGCGGGATTGTGATGGTGATGAGGCGGCTGTTATGCTTTTGATGGATGTGTTGCTTAATTTTTCGCGGAAGTTTTTGCCGAGTCATAGGGGCGGAAGTCAGGATGCACCACTTGTTTTGAATGCGCGGATTTGGGCGGGTGAGGTTGATGACCAGATTTTGTTTTTTGAAGCTGGTGGGAAATATCCATTGAACTTATATGAGGCAGCCGAGAAGGGATTGCATTCTAGTGTTGTTGAAGTGGAGTTGATTAGGGATAAGTTGAAGTTGGGTGAAGAGGGATTTGTTGGAAATGGGTTTAGTCATGATACGAGGGATTTTAATATTGGGAATAATAATGGGGTTTACAAGAGTCTTCCTAGTATGAAGGAGAAGGTCGCGGCACAGATGGAACTTGCGAAGAAACTTAGAAGTGTAGATGAAGACGATGTTGCACGGCTTGTTTTGGAGAGGCATTTTATTCGGGACATTCGGGGGAATTTGAGGAAGTTTGCGAAGCAGGAGTTTAGATGTTCGGCTTGTAATGAGAAATTTCGGAGGCCGCCTTTGAGTGGAGTTTGTTTTAAGTGTTCGGGAAAGATTATTTTTACGGTGAGTGAGGGAAGTGTTCGAAAGTATATGGAACCTGCGATGGAGCTTGTGAGGGATTATGATATTTCGGGTTATACAAAGGAGAGTGTAGAGTTAATTGGGGATTATATTGAGAGGATTTTTGGGAAGGATGAAAGACAGGTTACGCTTTAGGTTAGAGATTAGAGGTTAGAGGTTAGAAATTAGAAATTAGAGATTAGAAATTAGAATGACTTGGCGGTGGTTTTGTTTTACTATGGGAAATTATTTTGCCGCGGGATTTTCGTGAGATTGATGTGGGTTTTTTTGTTTGGACTTAGCGGGAAGGATAAAAGACAGATGATGTTGTAGTTTGAAGTGTGTGTTTGAGTATATAGAAATTTAAAAAAGAAAGGGGCGTTTTGTTATGATGGATATTAATGACAAAAGGATTTCTCATTTAAGGAGATTAGGAGAGAGTTCTAAGAAGGCTATTGAAGGGATAATTAATGAGCTTAAGTGTGGTTCTGATTTTTTGGAATTTGCTGAAATAACCGATTCTCATTTGTATAGAGATGGCGGATTATTGAATAAAAAGATGGTTAGGGTGGCTGGCGTTTCCGGGTACAAGAAGGCTTGTAGTGAGGGGGATTTGAGGGATGAGGTTTATAGTTTGATTTATCTTGAGGGCGGTGCTATGATTAAGAGGGATGGTGTTTGGAGATATGAGGGTTGGACTCCTCATGCGAATGGGTTGAAGCATTTGGTTGATTATAGGGCACTTGAGATTGTTACGAAGTGATTTTTGAATTGGGTTTTGTTTTAGTTGATTGATTTTCTTGAGAGTAGTATCTAAATTTTTTTAAAGGAGTTTTGATTTTTTGTGCCATGTTATATATAGATTCCATAAAAAATCATGGGCTTCGCCACATGCTTTCTTATGGAGAAGAATTTTTTTTGGAGGTTTTGTTTGATGGGGCATTATGAAATTCTAAGAGAATTTCAGGGAGGTTTGGTGGTTTGGTGGTTTGGTGGTTTGGATTATTCCATAATAAATCATGGGCTTTCGCCACACGATTTCTTATGGAAACTTGATAGGAAAGAAGAATTGGAGGTTTTTTATTAATGGGGTTTACACATTATGAAATTCTAAGAGAATTTCAGGGAGGTTTGGTGGTTTGGTGGTTTGGTGGTTTGGATTATTCCATAATAAATCATGGGCTTTCGCCACACGATTTCTTATGGAAACTTGATAGGAAAGAAGAATTGGAGGTTTTTTATTAATGGGGTTTACACATTATGAAATTCTAAGAGAATTTCAGGGAGGTTTGGTGGTTTGGTGGTTTGGTGGTTTGGATTATTCCATAATAAATCATGGGCTTTCGCCACACGATTTCTTATGGAAACTTGATAGGAAAGAAGAATTGGAGGTTTTTTATTAATGGGGTTTACACATTTGCATTTGCATACTGAATATTCACTTCTTGATGGGGCAACTAAAGTTTCGGAACTTTTTGAGCATGTGAAAAGTTTGGGACAAACGGCAGTTGCCATTACGGAGCATGGGAATATGGGGGCGGTGATTAAGAAGTATAACACGGCGAAGAAGGCAGGTGTGAAGCTCATTATGGGTTGTGAGTTTTATGTTTGTGATGACATTAAGATTAAAGATAAGGAGATAAAGAGGTATCATTTGATTTTGCTTGCGAAGGATTTGGAGGGCTATAAGAATTTAGTTAGGCTGGTTTCGATTGCTAATAATGAGGGATTTTATTATAGTGCTCGGGTTGACAAGAAGTTGCTTCGGGAGTATTCGCGAGGTTTGATTTGTATGACGGCGTGTATCGCTAATGATATTGACCAGGCAGTGATTGGTGGGGATGAGGATAGGGCGAAGAGGTTGATTGAAGATTATATTGATATTTTTGGGAAGGAGAATTTTTATTTAGAGGTGCAGGACCACGGGATTGTAGAGGAGTATAAGGTTAGAAAGTTTTATGAGAAGGTTGCTTTGGAAATGGGTTTGAATATTGTTGCGACTTGTGATGCGCATTTTTTGAAGGAGGGTGATTCTTATGCTCATGAGGTTATGCTTGCGATTCAGACGAATGGGGATATGAATGTCGATAAGAGGTTTAAGTTTGGTGGGTCTGGTTATTGGATTAAGAGCGAGGAAGAGATGAGGAAGAGTTTCCCGCAGGAGTGGTTGGATTTGAGTTGCGAGATTGCGGACAGGTGTAATGTTGAGCTCAAGATGGGGACGCCGATTTTTCCTGATTTTGAGGTGCCTGAGGGACTTAGCCATCGGGATTATTTGTATAAATTGTGTAAGGCGGGAGTTGACCGGATTTATGGAGGGAAGGCGAATTATAATGAGGCGATTGAAAGAATGAATTTTGAATTGGGCGTTATTGGGAAGATGGGGTTTGAGGCTTATTTTTTGATTGTTGCGGATTTTATTGAGGATGCGAAGAAGCATTGTCAGGTTGGTCCTGGGCGAGGGAGTGGTGCTGGTTCAATTGTTGCTTATTCGCTTGGGATTACACAGCTGGACCCTTTGGCTTTGGGTTTGTTGTTTGAGAGGTTTCTTAATCCTGATAGAGTAAGTTTGCCGGATTTTGATATCGATTTTGGGAATAAGGATATTGTGCTTGATTATGTTCGGAGGAAATATGGGAAGGAAAAGATTGCGATGATTGGGACTTATGGGACGATGTCGGCTAAGGCTGTTTTGAAAGATGTGATGAGGGTTTTTAGAGTTCCGTTTGAAGATGCTAATGCGATTACAAAGCTTGTTAATGAGAAGACGATTCAGAAGTCGCTTGATGCGGAGCGGGACGGGAGGCTGACGGATGAGGCGGAGCAGCTTAGGAATTTTAAGAAGAAGCATGAAAAGATTTTTGAGATTGCGCAGGTTTTGGAAGGATGTGTTAGGCATAAAGGTGTTCATGCTTGTGGTGTTGTTTGGGGGAAGCAGGAGATAGTAGAATATATTCCGACTTATGGAAAAAATGGAGATGTGATTACGCAGATTGAAGGGCCTGACGTTGAAACTTATGGTTTGGTTAAGTTTGATTTTTTGGGTTTAGAGACTTTGAATGTTATTAAGAAAGTTTTGGATGCGACTGGGAAGGATTCGGATTGGCTTGAGAATATTCCGATGGATGATGATTTGGTTTATGAGATGCTTCGGAAGCAGAAGTCGATTGGGGTTTTTCAGATAGAGTCGGAAGGGATGAGGAAAGTTTTGGCGCAGGTTAAGCCGAATTGTTTTGATGATATTATTGCAATTGTTGCACTTTATCGTCCGGGTCCGATGCAGTATATTGAGGTTTATGCTAATCGAAAGGCTGGGCGAGAAGATGTTTCTTATGTTCATCCTAATGCTGAAAAGATTTTGGCTCCGACTTATGGGATTATGGTTTATCAGGAACAGGTTATGCAGCTTAGTCGGGCTCTTGCTAATTTTTCGGCTGGGGATAGTGATGTTTTGAGGAAGGCGATTGGGAAGAAGAAGTTGGATTTAATGGAGAAGATGGAGGTGCAGTTTAAGTCGGGATGTGTCGAATTTTCTGGGATGAAAAAGTCGGCTGTTAATCAATTGTGGGATGATATTGTGAAGTTTGCGGCTTACTCTTTTAATAAAAGTCATGCGGCTGCTTATGCTCTTATTTCGTATCGGACTGCTTATTTGAAGAGATATTATCCGGTTGAGTTTTATGCTGCGACAATTTCTTCTGCTGTTCGGGATCCTGAGAAGTTGGCTTTTTATTTGGAGTCGGCTCGGGGCGAAGGGATTAAGATTTTGCATCCGGATATTAATAATTCTAAGGAGGATTTTAGTGTTGATTTTGTTGAAGTGGCGAAGAAGGAAAAGGGGGTTTTTAATAAAGAGAGGTTTGTTTTGAAAGATGGGAAAGAGTATGAGAAGGTTATTCGAGTGGGTTTGAGCGGGATTAAAAATGTTGGTGGTGAGGCGATGGCGAAGATTCTTGAAGGGAGGCCGTATAAGTCTTATCAGGATTTTGTTAATCGTGTTGATTTGTCTAAGGTGAATAAGCGGGTTTTGAAGAGTCTGATTTCGGTTGGATGTTTTGATGAACTCGGAATTAATCGGGCGAGTCTTTTGGCGGTTTATGATAAGGTTCAAAAAAATAGTTGTTCCACAGAAAAACAGATGACGCTTTTTGGTGGTGGGGTTTGTGGTGTTGTTGAGTATCCTAATTTGGAGCAGTTGAGTTTGAAGGAGAGACTCGATTTAGAAGCGGAGTTGCTTGGGGTTTGTATTAGTGGGCATCCTGTTGATGCGTTCCTTGAGTCTAAAAATAATGAGTTTGTTGCTTTTGATAAGTTGAAGGAAGATTTGGAAATGGAAGTTTTTGGTTTAGTTAAGAGGTTTACTAAGATTGTTACGAAGAATGGAGATGATATGGCATTTATGGATTTGGGTTCGAGGGATGGGGAATTAAAGGTGACGATTTTTCCGAGAGATTTTAAGGAGTGTATAGGTGAAGGCAATATTAAGGTTGGGGATGGGGTTCGGGTTTCTGGGAGGTTTAAGGAGTCGGAGGAATTTGGAAATGCATTTATTGCGAAGTCAGTTTTAGTTTGTGAGGCGATGAGGTAGAAATTGGGTGTTAGGGATTAGAATGATTTTAGGCTTGGGAATTGAAAAATAATTTAGCCGCAGATTATACGGATTACACGGATTGAAATTAGAGAATAAAGAATAGAAATAGGATGATAGGAGGCGATTGTTTTTTATTAATTTTGGAGGAATCGGTTTTTTACTAAGGTTTAAATAAAGTAATTATTTTGTAATATTATGAGGATTGGATTTGTTGCTGTTTTGATTTTGGTATTTTGTGTGGGAATTGTTTCGGCTGGTTTTTTTGAGGATGTTTTCGGTGGGATGACTGGACGGGTTGTTGATGGGAAACTTTCTGTTGTGGTTGGAGTTGAAGGGAATGAATGTGATAAGGCGAAGTTTATTTTTGATGAACAGTATTCTGGGTATGCGGTTCCGGAGGCAATCCCGTTTAGTGATGATATTTTTGATGTTTATGTTGATGATGTTTTTTTTGCTGGATTTGATTTGTTTGATAAGAAGGTTTCTGGGATGAGATGTGAAGCTAGTGAAGATGCTAGTTATAATATTTTTGTTACGAGTGGATTGCTTATGGAGATTTCAGAAAGTGGTTCGGATTTGGATTTTGTTGAATTTTATAATCAGAAAAGGGATAGTGAAGAGTTGAGGATTGAGGCTGTTGGGATTGGAAAGAAGATGAAGCTTGGTTTTATTAATTTTGGACTTTGGGTTGCTGGTTGGTTTTCTTGAAGCGGGAGTGGTGATTACTATAAAATAATATGTAGGAAATTTATTTAAAGGCAGGAGATTTGTTGTTGTTATGGAAACTAGTAGAACACGACGAGGGATTGGCGTTGCTGGGGAATTGATTTGCGCTGATCAGTATCGGTTTGGTTTTAAGAAGTTTAATTAGTTGTGCTAAGTTGAGGTTGAATTCTAAACAGAAGATTTTGATTTGCAGGATTGGTGGTTTAGGGATTACTAGATTAATTGAGGATTTGGCGATAGAACTTGATTGCTCGGTTGGATGTTTGTGGGGGAATTTGCGGGAGCTTAGAGAGATTGGGTTTATTTGTGGGAATGATTTGACGGAGCTTGGAGAGGTTGTTTTTTATGAATTGAAGGGAGGTGATTTGAGATGAAAAATGATGATGTGGTTTCTTGGGATAATGAAAGAAATAAGTGTCTTGGGGTTAGATATAGTCTTAATCTTGGAAAGGCTGACTATTTGAGTATTGAAAGTAGTCGGAATATTTCTGAAGGTGAGGATGCGCGGAGACTTGCTGGAAAGGTTTGGAAAAATGATGCTTTGCTTTCTGGGGGATGGAATAGCTATAAATCGAGAGGTCCTTGTTAGATGATGTATTCTCTTTCTAGGTCGCAAGATTTACAATGGTAAAGTATTCCTGTACCTGAAACGTATCTATTTGTTTTGAATATTTTTTCTGCGGTTCCTTTACAGCCTGGGCAGTTGACTTTTTCTGGAAGACTTTCGAAAGTGTAATGTTTTTCTTGCATTTTTCTTTCAAGTGTGTTTAGTTTTAGTCTTGGCATTTTAACTTAAAGTTATTTTAATTTTACCGCTGTTCCATAGGCTAACATTTCGGCTGCTCCTTGCATTATCATTGCGGTTGAAAATCTTACTCCGACTATTGCATCTGCTCCCATTTCTATTGCATCGTTTACCATTCTATTGAAGGCTTCTTCTCGGCTTTGAGTTGTCATTTCGGTGTATGATTTTATTTCTCCGCCTACTACATTTTTTAGTCCTGCCATGATATCTCGTCCGATATGTCTTGCTCGGATTGTGTTCCCTTTTGCTACGCCTAGGATTTTTGTTATTTTTTTGCCTGGTATTTCAAAGGTTGTTGTTGTGATTAGTTCTTTCATTTTGTTTTTTGTTTTTTATCCCTCCTTTTTTCTAGTTTATCTTCTTCTTTATAGAATATTATTAGCGCGATTCCTATTATTGTTGGGATTAGTGCTGGAAGGTAGTGTTGTGTTTTTATTACTATCCCAACTCCAAGGACTATTCCTGCGATTCCTAGAAGAATAGACTCTTTTGTCATGAAAAGGTTAGGTTTTTTTGGTTTATAAGTTTTTAGAATGGGGCTCTGGTGAAATCCACTAGGATTTCACCAAAAATTGAAAATTGAAAATTTCCAAATGTCCAAATTTCGACAGAGTAAATCTGATTGAAATTTGATTTATAATAACTTGTTTGACTAGAGGTGTAAAAAACCAGGGTTTCATTGGAGTTAGAATGGAAGGTAGAAGATGATTGTTGGGATTAGGATTACGCCCATGAGGAAGCTTCTCCTGGTGGAAAATTCTATGCAAGTTAGGCCTAGGGTTGTTGAAGTTATTAGGATTAAGATGCCTAGAAATCCTGAGACTAGGAAGGTTATTGTTATTAGGAAAATTAGGGTTATTATTGAGATTTTTGTGTAGGGAATTTTGTGGATGTTTTTGGCTATTGATTTGGAGATTAAGAGAGCTATGGAGATTGCTAGAATTGATGAGGTTAGAATTGTTGCTAGAATTAATGGAAGGTTTTGGAGAGTTAGATTTGTGATTTGATTGATTGCGAAGGCTGCGCCGGTTCGGGATTTTTGGAAGAGGATTAGTGTTAAAAAAGAGGTTGCCATGACTAGGGTGTTGATTGAGCCTAAGAGGATTAGGAATTGTTCTTTTGTTGTTTTGCCTGAAATTTCGGAAGTAATGATTGCGGCTTGGGAAGAACCTAGTCCTGGAAGAAGGGAACAGATTGGGGAGATGAGGATTGTTGATATGGTTGGTTTGATTAGCTCTTTTTTGTTGAGGTTTAATTTTTCTATTTTTTGTTTTGGGATGATTGTTTTTTGTTGGATGGAGTGTATTAGGCTTGACGTTGCGAAGAGTCCCGTTAGGAGAGGGAGGAGAGGTTGGTTTACGTTCAAGTTTAGGGTTGCGAGGGCGAGGAATCCTGCTAGGAGGAAGATTATTGTTGCTTTTAGTTTGGATTTTTTTTCTGTCGTGATTAGGAAAATTGCTATCCAGATTAGGAGGATTCCCATCATGCGCTCGAGGAGTGGATAAATTTTTGGGACAAGAAAGATGAATATGGGGGTGATTATTATTAGGGATATGATGGAGATTGCTCCGCCGATTAGGGTTAATTTCAAGGCTTGGTGTCCTTGGCCTTTTAGGAGGAATGAATGTCCTGGGAGGCTTGAGAGAAAAGTGTCTTCTGTTTGGGCGCCGAGGAAAATTGATGGGATGAAATCTAGGAAGGTGTGAGTTATTGCCATTGAGACTAGAAATATTAGGAGTAGGTTTGTGATTGCTGGATTGTTTGAGAGAAGGGCTATGACGAAGATTGAGATGAGGTTTATGTGGATGCCGGGGATTAGGCCAGAGATTGTTCCGGTTAGGGTTCCGAGGAAAAGGGCAAGGATTAAGAAGAGCATTCGTTTGTAATGCGAGTTTGTTATTAGGTTTTATTTGGGGTTTGGGATAAAAGGTAGTGGGCAATGTTTCCATAAAAAATCATGGGCTTCGCCGCATGATTTCTTATGGGTGTTTGGTTTATTGGAAAGAGATGGGAGAAAGATTATTTGAGATAATTTTATAAAAAGTAAAATATTTAATTTATTATGAGTAATTATTATGACATAGTAACACTTGGAAAAGATATTGTTAGCATTGAATTGTGTAATGGTCAAGTTGCTGCTATGAGGTATAAGAATATTGATTTAATTCATCAGGGCAGTTTGCCTTTGGACTTGAGAGATAAAGATTGTATTAGTAGAATATCTAGGGGCGCTCCTAACTATTCTGGATTGGAGGCTTTCCCTTTTGTGGGTAAACCAGATAGGGTTTTTACAAAAAAGGGAGAGGTTATGAATTATGATACACATGGACTACCACGGTCAATTCCATTTATTTTTAATGGTGCCGTTAAAGATGCAGTATATTTTTATCAAACACATGATGGCAAAACCAAAATTTCAAATATTAAGTTTAAAGAAAGTGGTAAGGGTCCTGAAAGTTTAGATGCGATTTTTCCTTATACTTTGAATAAGGATTTTTATTTAGATAATGGGTCCTTGCATATAGAATCTTCTATTAAAAATGAGGGGTTTGGGCAGGAATCTTTTCATTATGATTTTTTAACTCATCCTATGTTTATTGCTCCTCATGATTATGAGAAGGGAGTTTTCTTTTCTGGTGGTAATAAAAGTTTTACTTTGGCCGATGTTTTGAGGGAAAAAGGCAATGTAAAATTATTAGATGGTGTCGAGATGTTGCAATTTGTTAATAAGGAAAATGGCATAACTATTGGATTTGGGCATGATTTTGGGAATACTATGATTTGGACTCCTGGTATTATGCAGGGTGTTTTTGGGGTTGAGCCTAAGAGTTTTTCTGGTGTTAGGAATGTTCAGAAAGATACCGATGGAAGATATTTGGGTGCGCAAATGAAGGATTATTATTCACTTAATATAACTCCATTTGAGGAATAGAATTATGAATTTATTTTTGATATTTTTGAGACTATGATTTGTTTTTGGTTTTTGTAGATATCTTCTTTTCCTTGGAATTTTATTTTGTCTCCAGTGGTTAGGTTTAGATTTGGACTGTCGAAAATGATAAGCTCCGTTGTTTTGTTTTGGAGATAAATTGTTGTTTTGAAGTTGGATTGCTGGATTGATTCTATGGTTGCGGTTTTTGAACTTTGAGTTTGTGATATTAGGGTTAGAGCTAGGATTCCTAGAAGGGTTATGACGAGGTAAAGATTTTTGGGTTTCATTTGGCGATGAATTCTATTACATCCTTGTCTTTTAGGATGTGCATAAGTCCGATTGACTGTCCTCCAAATTTGCTTGAGGGGCCCCATATTCTGGAACGTTTTATTTTTTCAGACATTCCTTTTCTGACTTTTTCTGCGGCATCCTTAAATGTTGAGCCTTTTTTTAGTATCATTGGTTCTTTGCTTGGCTCTTTTTTTGGTTCTTTTGTGTAGACTCTTATTATTGGGAAAGTTTCGAATATTTTTTGCTTTAATTCTTGTGTTTGTATTTTTGTTGGATGCTGTGAGAAGAATATATAGTCGTAATTTTTGAATTTTGATTTTAGATTTGCTTCTATTTTTCTTTTTTCTGTGTCAGATAGAAGGTCTTCTTTATTGAAGATTAAAATTATTTTGGCTTTTGTTCTGTATGCGTAGGCTTCTGATTTTTTTATTTGATCTAAGTTGTCTATTGTTAAGAGCAGAGTGTCGGTTGAGTTGACTAGGGATTTGTCGTGGTTTGGGAAGGATGGGATGTCTATGATTTGGATTTGTGCATCTTCGAAATTGAAGGTTCCGAGTTGAGGCTCGAAGGTTGTGAATTCGTGAGGGGAGATTTTTGCTTCTTGTCCTGTTAGAGTTTGGAAGATTGTTGATTTGCCTGTATTTGGGAATCCCGTTAGGACGCATTGCATGTCGGCTTTTTTTATTCCGATTTGAGTTCCTTTGCCTGAACTTTTTTGTTTGGCTAGAGACATCTTCAGTTTTTTATAACGATTGGTTAGATTTTTTCGCATGTTTTCGGAAGACTTATGCTTTGGGACTTCTTTCATCATGATTTCTAAGCATGCGAGCCTTTCCTCATCGGTTTTTGCTTCTTGGTATTCTTGTTCGGCTCTTTGGTAGAAGGGGGATTGATTAGTTGATGACATAAATAAGAGTATGGAGTGTGAGTTTACTTTTTGTCATAAGGTTTTTAAGACGTAAAGCTTTATGAATTTTATGGAGGAGTTGTTTGTTTGGGCGTTTATTTTCTTTTTTCTTTTTAGTTTTGCTACTGCTGCTGAGGATTGGGAGGAGATAAATGTTGAGGGAGTAAATCAGGAGACAGCAACTGAGAATCAGGAATCTGGTGAGGTTGTGGATGCTACTTTGGATTATATTGCGCCTGTTTCTGAAGATGTTTTGAAAGAAGATGGGAAATTTTTTACAAGGGATTTTTATATCGCACTTGGACTGATTGTTTTAGTTTTAGTTATAGTTTGGATTTTTATTTGGTTATTTATTCGTGGTCCTAAGAATAAGTGGGAGTAATGCTAAGTATTTTAAGTTTAGTTTTTTTGTTATTTGGATGAAGTTGGCTGTTTTATTTAGTGGGGGAAAGGATTCTACGCTTGCGGCTTTTATCGCTAAAAAGGAAGGTTATGATCTTGGTTGTTTGGTTTCTATTTCTAGTAAGAATAAAGAAAGTTTTATGTTTCATGTGCCTTCTATTGATAAGGTTGTAAGACAGGCTGAGGTGATGGGGATTCCTTTGATTTTAAAAGAGAGTAGCGGGAAGAAGGAAGCTGAACTTAAAGATTTAAAGATTGCTTTGGTGGATGCTATTGATAGGTTTGGCATTGAAGGGGTTGTGACTGGAGCTATCGGTTCTGTTTATCAGGCTACACGAGTTCAGAAGATTTGCGGAGAATTGGGATTAGAATGTTTTAATCCGCTTTGGCAAAAAGACCAGATTGAGTTGCTTAGGGATTTAATTAAAGAGAAGTTTAGTGTTATTATAGTTGGAGTTGCGGCTTATCCTTTGGGGCAGGATTTTTTAGGCAAGAAAATTGATGCGGGTTTTATTGAGGAGATGGTTAGGCTTCGTAATGAGTTTGATATTAATCCGGCGGGAGAGGGGGGTGAGTTTGAAAGTTTTGTTTTAGACTGCCCATTGTTTTCTAGGGGGTTGGATGTTATTGGTTTTGAGGACTTTGGAGAGAAGAACTCTTGGAGACGGGAGATTGAGCTTAAATGAAAAGGAGAGTTTGTGGAATCTGATTTGATTAAGAGGGCTCGGGCTTTTGCGAAGCGAAAACACAAGGGGCAGTTTCGAAAAGATGGGACGCCTTATTTTGGGCATGTTGAGCGAGTGATGAATATTGTTTTTGAATTTAAGGAAAGGAATAGAATGGATGAGCTTTTTGCGGCCGCACTTTTACATGATACGCTTGAGGATACGAATACTGGGATTAGTGAGCTTCGGGAAAATTTTGGTGAGGTGGTTGCTTTGCTTGTTGTTGAGCTTACTACGGATAAACTTCGGTCTCAGGTTGTTGGGAAGACTGAATATTTGGCGGGGAAGTTTTCTAATGAGAAGGCGATAAGTAGTTGGGCGCTTGTGATTAAGCTTGCTGATAGGTTGGATAATATTTCGGATTTGGATAAAATGGATGTTGAGTTTGCTCGGAAAAAGACGAAGGAGACTTTGGGTATTTTGGATGCTTTGGAAGAGAAGAGGGAGCTCACAAATACTCATAGAAAATTGATTGCGGCTATTCGAGAAAAGTTAGAGGGGTTTAAGTTATGATGTGCAGTAATTTTATCCGCAGATTTACGCAGATTTACGCAGATTTTTTATGGGTGGGATTTGATATAAATAATTATTTTGTGGGAAGTTAAAATGATTGAGAAAATTTATGCCGAGGCTGGTTTTGGCAATGAGAGTTTTTTTTCTACGGAGATTGAAAAGGGAAATAGGGAGTTTCGTATTAAAGGTTTTGTTTTGCCAAAAAAATTTAGGGATGTTTATTTGAGGTTTTGGATTTTTAGGAGAACTTTTATTATTTCTAGTTGTGATGGTTTTGTTTTTGGGAAGAAAGGAAAAAATAAATTTAAGTTTTTGTTTGGGATTGGGGGTTTTGGAAGATGATTTTGGTTATTGATGTTTGTGCTGAGAGATTGCATTTTTATGAATTTGTTAAGCCGGTTTTAGATATTGTTAAGGATGAAGAGGTTTTGTGTACTTATTATTTGGATTTGAATTTGGATGATTTGGCTAGATGTGACAAGGTCATTATTTGTGGGACTTCATTGAAGGATGATGGGTTTGTCGAGGATATTGATAAATTTAGTTGGTTGAAGGATTTTGAGAAGCCGGTTCTTGGAATTTGTGCTGGGTTTCAGATTTTGGGATTGGTGTTTGGTGGGAAGCTTGGGAAGAAAAAGGAAGTCGGTTTTTTTAAGGAAGAATTTGTTAGTGATTTTTTGGGACTAGAGGGTGAAGTAGAGGTTTATCATTTGCATAATAATTATGTTGATTTTCCTAAGGAGTGGAGGATTTTTGCGGGTGAATATTTTGCTCAGGCTGTTAATTGGAAGAATTTTTATGGGGTCTTATTTCATCCTGAGGTTAGGAATAGGGATTTGATTTTGAGGTTTGCTTTGTTATAATGATTGATTTACATATTCATTCTACGGCATCGGATGGAGAGTTGTCTCCTGAGGAGTTAGTAGACTTAGCTATTGAGAAAAAGATTTCTGTGATTGCTATTACTGATCATGAAGTTGTTTGGGGTTCTAGAAAAGCTATTGAGTATGCTAGGGGCAAGGGCGTTGAAGTTGTTCCGGGTATTGAGATTGGAGATTATGGGTTGAGCTTGGAAGAGTTTAGAAAATTAAGGGAATGCTGGAAGTCGCGAAATGGGGTTTGGGGTTATTTGGTTTTTGTGAGTTTTGGGAATGTTTGTTAAAATTTAGAACACGGATTACACGGATTTGGTTTGTGATTGGATTGTAAGGTGGGGGTATTGGGCAAGGATATTTTAGGAGGAGTTCCATAAAAAATTATGGTGTCTTCGACACGCATAATTTCTTATGGAGAGGTGGAAGATTGGGCTTATTGTTGATAAATGAGGGTGAATGGTGGGAGGCTTTTGGAAAAATTTAGAACACAGATTACACGGATTGGATTTGGTTGGGGCTAAAGAATCGTTGTTGGTAATTGTTTTAAAGTTTCTTTTTGTTTATTTGTTATGGATAAAAATGGTTCACGGATTCTCACGGATTCTCACGGATTGGATTTGACTGGAGAGGTTAAGAAGAAGAAGGAATTTTCTGGTTTGCCAGATTCTGTTATTTTGCGAGCTCTTAATGAATCAAGGGATGATGTTAAGGAGGCACGTGCACTTCTTCGGAAATATTTTGGAGTGTTTTTGACTAATAGGGTTTTGCATAAATCTGGGAAAAAGTTGGATGTTCATATTTCTAGTAAGAAGCGAGATTATGAGGAATTTTATGGAGAGATTTTTTCTGGGATTAGGGATGCGAAAAGTATTGTTGATTTGGGTTGTGGGGTTAATGGGTTTAGTTATGAGTTTTTGCCTAGGGGAGTTTCTTATGTTGGAGTTGAGGCTGCTGGTCAGTTGGTTGACCAGATGAATATTTTTTTTAAGGATAATGATTTTGATGGGCGGGCTATTTGCGGGGATTTGTTTGATTTGGATTTAGTTAGGGGTATTTTGGAAAAGGCAAAGTGTCCGCGAGTTGTTTTTTTGTTTCAGGTTGTGGATGCGCTTGAGAACATGGAGAGGAATTTTTCTTTGAAGTTAATTGGCGAGATTATGAAGAATTGTGAGGTTTTAGTATTAAGTGTTCCCTTGGTTAGTCTTGGTGGTGGGAAGAAATTTGCGGTTAAGAGAAAATGGCTGATGGATTTTTTGGTTGAGAATTATAATGTTCTTCGAGATTTTGAGATGTTTGGGGAGAGGATTTTGGTTGTTCAGAAGAAGTGAGAGTTTATGGAAGAGGGTGGTTTGGTATAATAATTAATTTAAATGGAGAATCTTGTTTCTTTTTATGAAATTAAAAATGTTAGAAATTACGGGATTTGATGGAGAGGGTATTCCTGCTGTTTTTAGAGAATCGGCAGAATCGGCAAGAAAGAATATTTCTGATTTGGAAATTCGTTTTTGTGCGGCTCCTGATTATGTAAGACCAGATGGTTGTGTTTCTCCTATGATAAGATATTTTAATTATGAGGAAAGAGATGGATTTGTGGCTAGATTCGGTGAAGACGGTTTGGGTTTAATTAGAGATGTGGCTTCTGGAAAGATTTTTTAAGTTAGTGAGAAATAAAATAATTGTTAGTTTAGAAGATTTGGAATTAAAATAAAATAGAGATTTTAATAGTTAATTTTTTTAAAAGATTTCATGTTTTCTATGATTGTTTGAGCAAATTCATCTATTACATTTTCCAGGGATTGATTTGCATCTATTATTTTTATTTTTTCTCCCTCTTTTATTAAATATTCTAATGCGTTTTCGTAATGTTTTTTTATTTCTTTTAGTTTGTCTTCTGTCTCATGGAGATGTTTCCATTTATTTCGGTTTGTAGCTTTATTGAGTAATTGTTCTTGTTCTATTCTTGAATCTATTCTTTTTACTGCTTCTTTTGGATTTATGTCTAGATATGTAATTAGATTTGGATAGCCCATTCTTCTGAATCTATTGAATAGGTTTAGTCTTTGGGCTTGAGTTAATTTTTTTGAATTAGGATGATAAAATGTTAAATATGTTGCTGGGCAAATTGTCATATCTCTGCTTGCGATTGTTATGTCTGGATTGTGGTATGTTATCATTTTTGATTCTAGTGTCGGCTGTATGAAAACATTTAGGCCGTTTGCAAAGGAAATACCTGGTTTGAATTTTGTGTTGTCGAAGTATTGATGTATCGCATCTATTTTCTTCGTAGTTTTTTCGTAAAAGTAAGTTCTTTTTCCTGCTTCTTCAATATATATTGGTCTTCCGGTTTTTAATATTTTATATTCGTTAGAGAGTTTTGCTATAGTCTTAGATATGACTGTGCTTTTTCCTGCTCCGTCTATTCCAATTACCGATATTCTATATGTCATTTTTGAGTTATAACATTTTTTAGGGTTTTTATTTGTTTTGTTTTGCGTTTAAGAAAGATATTTAAGTTTATTTTTTTTTGTTATTTTATGATATATGTTGTTGGGCATAAAAGTCCGGATAGTGATTCGGTTTGTTCTGCTATTGCTGTTGCGGAATTGAAGAAATTGCTTGGTTTTGAGACGGAGGCTCGAGTTGCGGGGGAGCTCAATTCTGAGACTAAGTTTATTTTGGAGAAGTTTGGGGTTAAAGCTCCTAAGGTTTTGAAGAGCGTTGGTCTTAAGGACGAGGTTATTTTGGTGGATCATAGTGATTTGTCACAGGCGGTTGATGGGATGAAGGATGCTATGATTGTGGGGCTGGTGGACCATCATAAGCTTGGTGATGTGACTACGAAGGTTCCGATTGAAGTTTTGATTCGTCCGCTTGGGTGTTGCGCTAGTGTTGTTAAGGGTTTGTTTGATTATTATGGGAAGAAGATTTCAAAGGGAACGGCTGGGTTGATGCTTTGTGCGATTCTTAGTGATACTGTTATTTTTAGATCTCCGACTTGTACCGACGAGGATAAAAGAGTTGTAAAAGAATTGTCTAAAATTTGTGGTATTGGTGAAGTGGAGAGTTTGGGGATGGAGATGTTTAAGGTGAAAAGTGAAGTTGAAGGGAAGAGTGCGCGTGATTTAGTTGCGAGAGACTATAAGGATTTTGAGATGGGTGGGAAAAGAATTGGGGTTGGGCAGTTGGAGGTTGTTGATTTGGGAATGGTTGAAGGGAAGAGATTAGAGTTATTGAAAGAGATGGAAAGACTAAAGGTTGAAGGAAGAGAGGCCGTGTTTTTGATGTTGACGGATATCATGAAAGAGGGAACAATGCTTCTTTATGTTGGGAGAGAGGGTTTAAGGGATAAGGTTTTTGGGAAGTCTAAGGATGGGTGGTATAAGGGAATGATGTCTAGGAAGAAGCAAGTTATTCCTAAGTTGGAGGAATATTTTGGCTAATGGGACTTGGAGAAATTTTTAGTTTTTGTAATGAAAATAGTTATATGATTTCTATGTATTCTTTTGCGGCTGTTTCTGTGGTTTCTTCTGTTTTCCCTTTGGTTGATGCCGTGGATGATTTTTATAAATTAGCTAAAGGGGAAGGAGTTACTTCTTTTTCTGATTCTAGAGATAGAACGGATGCGCTTGGTCGTTTTTGTTCTGACTTGAAGGACTAGGAAGTTATATAAGTTAATTGGGATTTTTGTTGTCATGAAGTTTCAGAAGAAGGTTTTGGCTAATGGGTTGACTGTTTTATTTGAGAAGCGAGATGTTGATGTGACTACGGTGATGCTTGCAGTTCGGTATGGTTCTGGCTATGATTCTGCTGAGGAGAAGGGGATGGCGCATTTTATTGAACATTTGTGTTTCAAGGGGACACCTACTCGAGGTACTAGAGAGATTGTTTTTGAAATAGAAAGTTTGGGAGGAGAGATTAACGCATTTACACATGAGGAGATTACGGCTTATTATGCCAAGCTTCCATCTAAACATTTAGATGTCGCAATGGATGTTATGTTTGATGTTTTCTTTAATCCTATTTTTCCAGAGGAAGATGTTGAGAAAGAGGCGAGTGTTATTTGTGAGGAAATTAAGATGCATCGCGATAATCCCATGAGGCATACGCTTGAGAGAATACAGAGTAATTTATATAATGAGCCGTTTGGGATTTTTGCTGCAGGAAGACAGGAGGTTGTTCGAAGGATGACGAGGGATAGATTGAAGGAAAAGCACGATGAGGTTTATGTCCTCGAGAATTCTATACTTTGTGTTGTCGGCAATAATGAATTTAAAGATATAATTTCTTTTGCGAAAAGCTTGAGTCCAAATTCCAAAATTAAAAGTTTGAAATTGAAGATGCCGAAAATTACTTTGAGAAATATTCGCGATGATGAAAAAAGAGAGGGACTTGAGCAGGCAAATGTTGCACTTGGTTTTCATTTTCCTAAGGCTGGAGATAGGGGAAATTATGCGGCAGAGGTTTTTTCTGCGATTTTGGGGCAGGGGATGAGTAGTAAACTTTTTAGTGAGGTTCGAGAGAAGAGGGGATTAGTTTATGGTATTAAAAGTGATTTTGATAGTGGACGAGATTTTGGTTATATGGTGATTTGGGCTGGCACCGATTCTTCTAAGGTTGAAGAAGTAAAAAAGATTTGTTTGGAAGAATTTTCTAAGATGAAGAATTTGACGCAGAAAGAGTTAGATGAAGCTAAGGTGCAAGTTGTAGGAAACAGGAAAGTTGAGTCTGAAGGTTCAAGTGAGACTGCTGTTAATTTAGTTATGTCAGAGGTTCGTGGTAAAGTTGAAGAGTATTATGATTATGAAAAGAAAATTAATGAAGTTACACTTGACGATATTAGAAAATTAGCAAGTAAGACGGAATTTGCTTCTTTTAGTTTGAGTTCGTAATTTTATTTTTGTAAAGGTATGGAGAAATATAGACTAAAAAGATTTTGTAGCTTTATATGATTATTGGTTTGGAATTTGGGGTTTTTGGGAGCAGGAATTTTTATAAGGGAAGTGTATTAGGAGGAGGAGATGGAAAGTTATGAGATTAGGGAAATCATTGAAAAGGCTTCTTCTGTTTATCGTTCTCGTGGTATGTCTGGGATAGAGGATTTGGCAAAGAAGTATAATGGCTCTGAAGAGGGTGTTTACGTTAAAAAGATTATTGAAAATGTTAGGGGTGTCGTATATCATGGCGGTAGGTTTTTTGGGGAGTTTCCTAGTGATTTACAGGATAAAATTTTTGATGAATTAATTCAAGGTTGATAGAAATTTTTCTATTTTGTTTTCGTCTAGGGTTTTTTTTAATTCTTCTTTTGTCGCTCCAAATATTTTTTTTAAGGATTTGAATTCTTGTAAAAGATTTTGTGCTGAGGTCGGGCCGATTCCTGGGAAGCCTTCTAGGATAAATTGTTTTTGTTCTTCTTTTGTTAGGTTGGATTTTGTCTGCCTTAGGCTGTAGTTTTGATTTTCTTTTTCTTGGCGTCTGGCGATTGTGATTAGGAATTTTGCGGTGTCGGATTCGTTTTCTGTGTAGATAATTGGGATTTGGCTTGCGGTTGAAAGGATTGCTCCGCGGATTGCGTTTGGGTGAAGTGAGGATTTGTAGGTGAAGTCGAAGCCTTCTAGAATTAGGAAATGATTTGGGTATTTTTTCATTTGGTGGATTTGATTAAAGAGGCGTTTGTCTATTATCGAGGCTGTGAAGTCTTTGTATGTTTTTCTTTCTAGGATTGTGTCGTTAATTAGGTAGTCTCCGATTTCTAGGATTTCTTCTTGGATATTTGCTTTTTGTTCTATAAGGTTGGCTTTGATTAGGGAATTGTTTTCGCGCTTATCGATTATGATTGGGGTTTTTGGATTTGGGCAGATGGCTTCTGATTTTGTTTTTGTTTTTGAGAAAATGTTTTCTATTTGTTTCATGGTTAGTGGAATAGCTAAATCTTTATAATATTAGAGGTTTTGTTTAGGATGTGGTAAATATTATTCAGAGAGTGATGATTTCTAGAATGATGGAGTATAATCCTGTGCTTAAACAGAGACATGACGAATGTGACGAAAAAGGACATGTGTATCCTGATAAGAAAAATAATAAGTGCTATTATTGTTTTAGGCGACTTGATTATGGGGACAATAAGGGTCTTGATCTTGGGGTTATTAAGTTGGCGGAAAGAGGAAATGGACTGAAGATGTTAGTTAAGGAAAATGACCCTGGATTTTATAAGAGATATTTAGATAGCTTTTCTTCTTCTAGGGGATTATTGGGTATATTGCAAAATAAATAATAAATTACAAAAGAGTTTCTTGATATTCTTTTATTGGGTTTTCGAAGTCTTTTTTTATTTGGCCAATTGCTGAATGCATTTTTCTCTCTTTGTTTTGTGCTACATAGTAGAATGTTTCATCTAGTGTTTGTTTGGTTACAAGTATTTTTAATTTTCCTTTAGAAAGTCTTGCGGTTCGGCCTCTTCTTTGTATGCTTCTAATTGCCGAGGGAATTGGTTCGTAGAATATGACTTCGGAAACTTCTGGGATGTCGAGGCCTTCTTCGGCAATGGAAGTTGCGACCAATATATTTATTTCTCCTAGTTTAAATTTTTCTATCATCGCTTTTTGTTCTTTTTGTTTTAGTCCTGTTGTTTTTCCTTTTGCGTGTTCTTTGATTGCTTGTCCGACGAAGTTGTCTGCTTTTACTTGCGGTATTTTATTTAGTTCTTCGGAAATTGTTCGGACGGTTTCTCTGTATTGTGCGAAGATTATGATTTTGGATTTTGGATCGTTTTCAAATTGTGTTTTTACTAGCTCTTTTAATTTTTGTAGTTTTGGATGTTCTTGTTCTAGGGTTAAAGCTAGGGAAAATGCTTTTGTGAATTCTGGAGATTTGGTTAGCCTTTCTACTCCGCGGGATTTTTTTTCTGCGGCTTGTTGGAAAAGGTCTTTCATGTAGGCAATAAAGGAAGAGACTGTTTGGGTTTCTAGTAGGATTAGGGCGTGTGATATTTTTAGAGCGGTTGCTGTTGCCGACATTGCAAGGAGTTTATTTAGATCCTTTTTCTTTTTTATTTCTTGGATGAGCCGGCCTTGAGTTTTTAGGAGCATAGTTTTTGAGGGTTGTCCGAAGAAAATGCCTCGATGTTTTAGTTCGGATATTTTCCTATTATAGATTGTTTCAAGAAGTATTTTTATTTCTAGAAAGGATGGGGGGAAGTTTACTTCTATTTTTTCGAATTCTAAGTCTTGGAGATATGGAGTTACGTCTGGGGATTCTCGGGTTCTGATTTCTACGGCTTTTATTCCTAAGTTTTTGCAGACTTCTTGGATTGTTATTTTGTCTCCGCCTGGTGAAGCTGTTAGTGCTAGTATTCTTTGATTTGTTGCTTGTGATTTGTAACGCTTGGCTATTTCGTTGTAGGCATAATTTTTTAGACATCGGTGGCATTCGTCTACGATTAGGAGGGATACATCGGAGAGTTTATAGAGTTCCTTTTTTATGTCGTTTGCGATGCATTGAGGCGTTGAGAAAATGAATTCTGCGGTTTCCCATATTTCTTTTCTTTTTGTTGAAGGGGTTTTCCCTGTGAAGAGTTGCATATCTGCCCAGTCGCTTGGTAGATTTTTTTTGAATGAATCGTAATGCTGTTCGATTAGGGGTTTTGTTGGAGCGAGGATTAGGATTTTTTGAAGAGGAAAAGATTTGAATCTGTGGATGGTTAGCATTAGGGCTATTAAGGTTTTTCCCGTTCCTGTCGGGAGTACGACTAAGCAATCGTTTTCTTTGCAGGTTTCTAGTATTGAAGACTGGTAGGCTCTGGGGGTTAGGCTTAATTCTTTCATTGGTTTTTAGAAAAGATAAATTTCGTTTCTATATTATTTTAGTTTTTGTATATTTTCTATCATTTTTTTTGTGCTTCTTAATGGGAAGGTCATTACTCTTTCTAGGGGAGTCATTGTTTTTTTCTTATGTTTTTTATTATATATTTTTTCTGCTTCATCGAAATATTTTTTGGTTTCAAGATATCCTGCTTGGATTATTTTTTTATGGTTTACTAGTTTGAATGAGTTGAATCTTTTTAGGTTTGGCTCTATTAGGATTAGTTTTTTTGTTGTTTTTATTTTTGATTCTGTTTGATTCAGAATGTAGTATCTTGAAGATCGTCTTAGAATTTGAAACTTTGTTATCAGATTTTTTATGAAGCTATGTTTGGGGTTTTCGTAGTGGTAGTTTCTAGCTTTTTTGTTTATTACATTTATTGCTAGTTTAATGTTGTCTTTTTTTGCTGCTTCTATTGGCAGATTTGAGCTTACGCATCCGTCTATATATATTTCGTTTTTTATTTTTTCTGCTTCAAGAACTCCGGGGATAGATATTGAGGCTATTATGGCATCGTAAATTTTTACATTGTCTTCTTTCGTAAATATTTTTTCTTCTCCATTTTTTAGTTTTGTTGCTATTATTTTTAATGGTATCCTTGTGTCTTGGATTTTTTTATTTTGGAATATATTTTTTAGAAAGGCTTTGGCTTTTCTATAGTCGATTCTTCCTTGTAGGTATTTGATTTCGAAGAGGTCGTTTATTTCTAAATTTTTTAATTTTTCTTCTATTGTTTCTGCAGTTTCTCCCATCGCATAGAGTGCTCCGACTATGCTTCCCATTGATGTTCCTATAATTTCAGAGGGTTCTAGGTGATGATGTTCTAAAAATTTTATTGTTCCGATGTGGGCTAGCCCTAATGATGACCCCCCTGATAGGACTAATGAGAATTTGGTTTTTTTGAGTCTGTCTATTTTGTATTTTTTATGTGGCATTATATGACTATTCCCCATCCTAGTACAATTGCAGTTATCGCGAATATTATTGTCCAAAGAGCTCGATTTGCATAGAATATTTTTGCTCCGTCGAGTCTGCCGATTGGGATTGTGTTCCATGCTATGAAGTAAATTGAGAGTTTTGCAAAGAGCTCAAATCCTAATGCGTAGGCTCCGATGGCGAATATTAGATTTGCTATGATTCCCCAGATTGCTATCCATGCCATGTGCCATTCTGTGACTTGAGTGAATCTATATATCCCATGTCTTTTTGCAACTCGTTCTGCTTTTGCCGCAATGTCAAATTCTAAGATACCGAGCCATAAAAGGTGCCCTTTTGTGAAGAGAGCTAATAGAAGAGGTAGCCATGCCATTGGGACTGGACTTTTGAAATGCATGTCTTGCCTGAGTCCGAATCTGTACCATGTCCAAAATTTTGTTTTGACATCGGTTTCGAAATGGAAGCCTACAATTTTTTTTGCGATAATATTTACTGATATTATTATTAGGAAGGATAGAGTGGCTACATAGAATATTGAGGTATCTTTGAACGAGGCTGCTAGAGCCATGATTATTGTTGCTAGGATTATTGTTGCTATTTCCCTTTTATCCATTATTTAGTTAGGCTGGAGATTTTTATAAAGTTACCTAATGGGTTGGCTTTGTTTCGGCTTTGTATTGGTGTGATATGATTAGTCTAGCATAGAAATGTATTTAAATGAAAGTGGGGTAAGTCGATTATGTTAAAAATAAAACGAATGAGTGACGTGATTGGACTGAGAGTCTATACAGATTCTGGTGATTTATTTGGTGTTGTTGAGGAATTGAATTTGATTGATAATAAGATTGATGGCTGGAGAATTGTTGTTTCTAGAGATTCTGGAATGATTGAGATTTTGGGTGGAGCTCGAGGAATTATTGTTCCGCATCAGTTTATCAAGGCGATTGGAGATGTTGTAATTATTAATAAGAATGCTGTTCCGGTTCAAAGGGGAGAGGAAGATATGGATTTTGAAGCTGATGATGCTGAAGAAATGTAGGTAGGTTTGGTTGCTAATTTTTATAAAAGGTTTTTTGTTATGTTTTTTATGAAGGATAATGAATTACAAGAAATTTCGGTAGATAGAGCGTTTGCTTATGGGTATTTTATTGATGAGCAAATATCAAAAGATTTGACTTTTATTCCAGAGTTTTCGCAGTATCATAAGTTAGGTATGAGAGTTGCCAATTTTGAGGATTCTATAAGGAAGTTTTCTAGCAGAGAATATGTTGATAAAATAACTTCGGCCATAGGCGGATTAAACTAAATGCTTTCTGTTTATGAAGATATCTTGAGTCCTCATAATAAGGAGATTATTGGGGATGTTATTAATTATGGCAAGAGGATGATTTTTGTTTATGGCATAGGTGAGCCTGGATATATAAAAAAAATAGCTAATGATATTTTTGCCTAAAAGGGAAATTTAAATTTTAATAAATTGAAGATTTGTATTTGTTAATTTTTGATAATTAGAAGTTGGGTTTTTGTTGGTTATTAATATTTCATGCAAATCCATGGGCTACGCCGCATGTCTTCGCATGAACATTTAATTTGCAGGTTTATTCTTTAATTGATTTTAGGAATTAGTATATGGATGGGATTGGATTTAGAGGTTAGTAAGTTTTAAATAAGTTTGATTGTTAGTGTTGATATGATATTTGAGAATGTGTTTTTTACGGAGATGTTGTTGCCGTTCTTGTTAGTGTTTGTTGTTGTGTTTGCGATTTTACAGAAGTCGAAGATTTTGGGAGATGGGAAGGCTCAGGTTGATGCGATTGTTGGGATGGTTGTTGGTTTGATTTTGATTGGTGTTCCTGGTCCACGGGATATTGTTGTTGGATTGATGCCTTGGATGGCTGTTGGTGTTGCTATTCTTTTGGTGTTTTTTGTTTTGTATGGTTTTGCTGCTGGGGATTTGAGTTCTATGCCTAATGGTTTAAAATATACTTTTGGTGGTTTGGCTGCTGTGTTTACTGTTGTGGTTGTTTTGTTTGTTACGGGTTGGGGGAATAAGATTTGGGACTCTTTTGGTGGGGCTGGTGATGATATTTGGATGAATGTGATTATGGTTGTTATTATATTGGGTGTCATGGCTGTTGCTGTTTTTGGCGGGAAGAAAAAGTCTTAGTTGGAAAGATATATAAATATGGATTGATGGTTTAGGATATGGTTACTACGATTACGGATGTTTTGAATATCTGGAATGATATGGGCGTTTTTTCTTATGTGATTCCGTTTTTGTTGATTTTCGCGGTTGTGTTTGCTATTTTGAAGAAGAGTAAGATTTTGGGAGATGAGAATGATGGAATTTTGGCGATTATTTCGGTTGCTTTGGGTTTGCTTAGTTTGCAGTTTGATTTTGTAAGTCAGTTTTATGCAATCGTTTTTCCGAGATTTGGAGTTGGTCTTAGTTTGTTTTTGGTGATATTAATTTTTTTGGGATTTTTTACTAAGGGTGATGGCACGGATTTGGGCAAGTTGGTTCCATTTGGTTTTATTATTGGGATTGGGACGATTATCTGGTCGCTTAGCTCTTGGGATGAATGGAGTAATCTTGGTGGATTCGGCGGATGGTTTGCTGAAAATGTTTGGGCGCTTTTAGTTTTGGGTGCTATTATTGCAGTAATTGTTGTTGCTTCAAAAGGCGGGAAGAAGGGTCCTTAATGGCAGTAGCTTCTGTTTCTACGATTGGGTACTTTTTGCCTATTTTTGCTTTTTTGTTGGTATTTATTGTTGTTTATGCATTGCTTGTTAAGAGTGCTATTTTGGGGAATAGTCCTACGATGATGATTTTTATTTCTTTTATTGTTTCTAGTTTTTTTATTGTTGAGGCTCAGCTTGTTGAGTTTGTCGAATGGAGTGGTGCATGGTTTGGGATGGCGGTTGTTACAGTCTTTTTCTTGATTACACTAGTTGCACTTGTTCCTGGAGTGGATATAGGGAAATTCTTTGGAGGAGAGAAAAGTTGGCTTGGTATGATTGTCTTCGGCCTAGGTGTGGTTTTTTTTGTGATTAGTTCTGCTTATATTTTTAATTGGGCTATTAATTGGGGGATGATTAGAAGTTGGTTTGATACGGAATGGTTTGGGATGGTTTTGCTTTTGGTGATTGCAGGTATAGTTTCGGTTACGATTACTAAGAAGGGTTAGTTTTTATTTTTTAGAAATTTTTCTCATTTCATTTACGTTGTCAATTAGTGGGTTCATCAGTTTTGACATTGTTCCGTGGAGGTTGTCTAGATCTTGATGAATCATGGCACTTGATTCTCCGAATTCTCCTATTTTCCCAAGGATTGCTTGCTGAAGACGGTCTATTGAATTTTCGATTCTTTTTAGTCGGTCGTCTATATCGTTTACTTTGTTTTGGATTTGGGATTTGAATGAGGCTATGTCTCCGACTTTTGATTTGTAGGCATCGAGGGATTCGGTTACTACTTGTTGAGCTATTTCTGATATTGTTTCTGTTCCGTAACCTTCTTGTTGTGGGTAGTAATCTTGTTCTGAATAGGCTTGAGGTTGTGGTGTATAGTAGTCGTATTGTTGTTGTGGCTGTTGGTATTGTTCTTGAGGTTGTGGTGCGTATTGGATTGGTGGCTGTGATGCTGTTTGGCTTTGAGTTGGCATTATTGATGGTTGCATTTCTTGAGGATATGGCATTTGTTGTTCTTGATATTGGTCTATTGGTTCTTCTAGAGGTGAGACGGCGTTTTTTATTTTGGCTTGTTGGAATGCGTCGCTTATTAGAGATGGGCGGATTCCTTCATTTTGCAGTTGTGCCATTATTTCGTTGTCGGATATACCTTCTTTTTGCATTTGAATTATTTTATCTAAAATTGTCATGTTATTGTTTGGGTTTTGTGGTTTTTATATTTATTTTATTGTCTATTAATTCTTCTACGTCTTTTCTTCGCATGAATTCTAGTGGCTGGAAATCTTTGAGCATTCTTTCTACTAGGGCTAGTTCTTCTCGCTTGACGAATTTGTTGAATTCTGTTAGAAGGGAAAGAGAAGTTCTTTTTAATTTTTCTAGGTCTTGTTTTATTTGGGCATTTTCTTGTTTGATTGCTTTTATTTCGTCTTCTGTTTCTTGGCGAGATGAGATTAGGTTTTTTCCTAGAAGAAGGACTCGTTCTCTGATTAATTTGTTTCGTTCGTCTGTGTCTTTTAATCTTGTGTTGAAATCAGATAAGAGGAATTTGATTTGGGCGTCGGTGTCTTGCGGATGCGTCATGATTATGGGAAGGTTTCAGAAGTTTATAATTGTTTAGGACACATATGTTTTAATAATCTTTTTTGTTTTGGTTGCTCGAGGTGAATACGGTAAATGATGTTTAAGGGGGACGCGGCTTTGTATTCTTATGAGGTTGTTCGGGACAGTGGAGAGAATGTGATGTATGTGAATTATTTGGGTGACCGAATTGTTCCGTCGCTTGTTGATTTTTCGGAAGTGATGGGACGGACAATTGATGCGCTTCGCGAGGAGTCTAATATTGCGCGGATTGTTTTTGTGCAGCAGAGAAATTATTCTTATGATTTTTCGCAGGTTAGAATGTTGCAGGGGGTTGCTGCATTAGTTACTTTTTTAATGAAGCAGGAGCGGATTGTTTCTTCCGAGAGACTTAGCGGACTTGGCGAGGATTATGAAGAGGCCTATGTTTTTTTGAATAGGATTGTTAATGAGTTATTATCTGTGGATCCGATTTTGGCTTATCGTGAGTTGCGTGGGAAATTGTTTCGGTTGAAGGCACAACAGGTGAAGAGGGGTAAGGGGCAAAGTGTGAGGAGTAGGGAGAGTGATTATGTTCGGTTGCTGGAGAAGTTGGAAGGATGGTTTGAGGATTTGGAGCTTGTTCGACGGTTGAAGGATTTTTTTGATTCGTATTCTGTTGGAGATAGGGCGATATATGGAGAGGTTTTTCGTGCGGATATTATGCCGAATTTTACTTTCACGCGGATGGTTGCGAAGATTCCGACGGATGCCGAGATTGTGAAGCAGTATAGCATTGCGAGTGGGAGCGATGAGAGCTTGGTTAGTATTTTTAAAGTTCCGAATAAGGCAAAGTTGGTTTATCATTTGTCTCCGCCTGAATATTTGTTAGATGAGGACCATCATATGCTTTTAAATTTGGCGCGGAATGTTTTAATTGAGCATCGACCGACTGCTGAAGAATTTAGCGATCCTGAGAGAACGCGGCAAGTTTTTTATAATGTTGCTCGGGATTTGATTAGTGATTTGGCTGGAAGCAAGAATGTTGTTTTGAGTTATGGGGATTTGAAGAAGCTTGCGAATATTTTGGTTCGGCATACGATTGGGTTTGGAGTTTTAGAAGTGTTGTTGCAAGATGAGGATTTGCAGGATATTATGGTTAATGCTCCGGTTAGTTTGTCTAAGATTTTTGTTAGGCATAATGAATTTGGTGAGTGTGTTAGTAATTTGGTTCCGTCGATGGAGGATGCGGATTCTTGGGCTGCGAAGTTTAGGATGATTAGTGGGCGGGCACTTGATGAGGCTAACCCTATATTAGATACGAATTTGGAGCTTGGGGATGTGAGCGCGAGAGTTGCGATTATTCAGGAGCCTTTGTCCGCTGGTGGGCTTGCTTATACTTTGAGAAGACATAGAAGTAAGCCTTGGACTTTGCCGCTTTTTATTAAGAATGGGATGATGGATAGTTTGAGTGCGGGGCTTTTGAGTTTTATGATTGATGGGGCACGGACGATGCTTGTTGCTGGGACTAGGTCGTCGGGAAAGACTTCGCTTTTAGGGGCTTTGCTTTTGGAGATTATGCCCAATAAGAGAATTATTACTATTGAAGATACTCTGGAGTTGCCCGTGTCTGCGATGAGGAAGCTTGATTATGATATTTTGTCAATGAAGGTTCGGTCGGCTTTGGGGGGTGAATCGTCGGAGGTTTCTGCAGAGGAAGGGATTCGGGCGAGTCTTCGTTTGGGCGATTCGTCTTTAATTGTTGGAGAGATTCGTTCTAGTGAGGCGAAGGCTTTGTATGAGGCGATGAGGGTTGGGGCTCTTGCAAATGTTGTTGCTGGTACGATTCATGGTGGAAGTCCATATTCTGTATTTGATAGAGTTTGTAATGACTTGGATGTTCCGGTTACGAGTTTTAAGGCGACGGATATTATTGTTGTCGCTAATCCGATTAAGACTGCGGATGGGCTTCATTCTTGGCGACGGGTTTTGTCTATTAGTGAGGTTCGGAAGCATTGGGACAAGGACCCTTTGGCCGAAGGGGGATTTGTTGATTTGATGAAGTACGATGTTAAGCGAGATAAGTTGGAGGCGACTGATGATTTGATGAATGGGGATTCGGAGATTATGAAAGAGATTGCAAGTAATGTTAAGGGTTGGGCTGGGGACTGGGATGCGGTTTGGGATAATGTTTTGCTTCGTGCTAAGATTAAGCAAGAGAGTGTAGATTTTTCTATTAGAGAGAATCTGCCTGAGATTTTAGAAGGGGATTTTACGGTTATGTCTAACAATGCGTTTCATCAGATTAGCGATGAGGTGACTGGGGATGTTGGAGTGCCGAAAGGAGATATCGTTTTTGCGAAGTGGAAGAGGTGGCTTGAAGTTGAAGCGAAGAAATTAGGGGTTTGAAAATATTTAAATAGTGTTTTTATTGTTGGATTTTAATATGTGTTTTACTCCATGGGTTTCGTTGACTACTGCAATAGTAGAATTTGTCGTTGCTAGTTTTATTTTGTTTAGATATAAAAATTATTTGGTTCCAGTTTTTTCTGCTATTTTTGTTTATATTTTGGGTTTTTATCAGTTTAGTGAATTTATGCTTTGTGTTTCTAGTAATTCTTTTTTGTGGGCATCTGTTGGGTTTGCGACATATACATTTTTGCCTGCCGTTGGTTTGCATATGGCGATTAGATTTACCAATACTAAATTTTGGAATTGGGTTCTTTATGTTTTCCCCGTAGTGGTCACTTTTATTGTTTTTATTAAAGAAGATTTTATTTTAAATGCTAATTGTTCTTGGCTTTTTGTTTATGTTGAAACATTTTTGTATTCTTCCAAGCATCTTTTTTTATCTATTGCTTATTTAACTTATTATTTTGGGTTTATACTTATAGTGGGGGTAATTTTTCTTTTACATATTAAAAAAAGAAATATGCATAAAATTTATTATTTTTGGATTATTATTGGCACTGTTACTATTATCGCTCCACTTCTTTTGCTTTCTATTTTTCCTGCTATGGGGCTTGCTTTTCCTTCTATTTATTGTGAGTTTGCGTTAGCATATACTATATCTGCGATTCTTGGGAGTGAAATTTATTCCAAGAGAGATAAGAGGGAAAATTTTTAGTATGATTAATTTTATATAGACAAGATCGTTTTGATTGATATGGTTGGTGGTTTAGGTGATATTTCTAGAGGCGAAGTAGATGAACAATATAGGAAGATTCTTTATGCTTTTATTGATAATGGCCAATGGGAGAATGCTGAGTGGATTGTGAAGAGAAGGATAAGGAATGTTAAGAATCTGAGCCCACTTGAAAAGAGAAGAGCCTATTATGATTATAAAAGTGTTAGGGAACATATGGACCCTCGTGTGAAGGTTAAGGCTTTGTATTCTTTGGCGCTTGCTCTTTTTGCTTTGGGTGGGCTGATGTTACTTGGGAATATTACAGGGAATGTTGTTGGGTTTGCTGATGTTGGGAGTGGTTTATTCGGGGCTATTTTGTTTGCGGTTGGGGTTGTCGGAGTTTTGGTTTTGAGTCGGAATATGTGATAAGTTTTTAGATATGATTGGAGTAAATAAGGGATATGAAATCTAATTAGATGAGACGGATTGTTCTAGAATAATTTGCATAGTTGGTTGGTTTATGATTTATTTTGGCGTGGAGAGTGAACATATATTCGTCTTCAGGTATATATAATTTAAAAAATTAATAAAAATATGAAAAAATGTGTGATTATTGGAAATGGAGGATTTGGAGGAATGGTCGTTGGTGTTGATGGGTTGGCTGTGTTTAATATTGGTGCAATATTAAACGAAAGAGTATTTGAACAAAAAGAGGTTATATTGGATGCTAATTCTGTAATGATTGCAGGCTAAATTATATTTGGGTAAAAATGAAGAAAAAAGAAATTAAAAAAATGAAGAAAACATATCCTTTGAAGTTGCTGTTTGATAGGATTGTGGGGTCATTGTTTGAATCTATAGGGGATAACACAGAGGATTTGCTTCAGAAGTTAGGAGATTTTTCTTTCCTTAAATCTACTTTAAAAAAACAAATAACATATTTTATGTTTGTCCTTTTGGGATCTTTATTATTTCTAATAGGTATAGGATTAATGATTAATGATTTTTTCCCAATGATTAAAATATGGATGATTTATCTTGGCTTGGGAGTTCTTCTTTATGTCATTGGCTTAATCTATAGGAGTTTAAAATGAAAATGAAAAAACAATTAAAAACAATTGCTGAAACAATTGCGAGAGATCCCTTGACGGAGGAAATTGTGGACGAAGAGAAGAAAGTCCTCAAAAGGGCAATTGGGAAAATGGCAAAAAGAGCTAAGGACAAGATTAAAACTAAATAAATTATTGAGATGATAAATTATTTAGAAAAATGAATAAAGAAAAGTTTAGGTTTTATTTTGCGACAATAATAGTTTTAATCTTATCGGCATTTTTATTGTACACGATTTACATGTTTGCTGAAGGTTTTTTTGGAGGATTGCTTTTGTATGTCGTTTTGTTTCCTCTTTATGATTTAATGATTAAAAAAGGATGGGGTAAAAAATTGTCTGCTTGGATTATAGTTTTTATTAGCCTTTTTGTTATTATCCTCCCATTATTATTTTTATTAGGATTAGTGGGAAACGAACTCTTTTCCGTTTTTCAAGATCCAAATATAATATCTGATACAAGTGAGATGGTTAGTAAGGGGATAACAAAAATATTCCCTGGGTTAAGCAAGGAAATCTTGGCTCAACAATTAATTGGATTTGGAAAATTGGTTTCTTCTTTATTTTTGAATATTGCCTTAGATATTGGAGATTTTATAATAAATTTGATTATTGCTCTCTTTTTATTATTCTTTATGCTAACTCAGGGTCCAATATATGATAAAATAAAGAAAGTTGTTCCATTTAATGAAAAAAATTCTAATGAATTGGTTGATAAACTTAAGGACATATCTTACAGTACCGTATTTGTTGGGGGAATAATTGCGTTGATTCAGGGGGGATTATTAGCTATTTCTTTTTTGATATTTGGAATTCAAGGAGCATTTCTATGGGGATTTGTTACTGCAATATTATCTTTTTTCCCGGTTATAGGTCCTCCATTTGTCTGGATTCCTGCAGCTGTGATTCAATTTTTTCAAGGAGATTATAGGGCAGGCGGAGGAATTCTTATTTTTGGACTTATATTAAGCAATATAGATAATCTCATAAGACCTTATCTGGCTGAAAAGATATCAAAAATTCATCCTTTAGTGAGTCTTGTAGGTATTTTTGTGGGAGTATTATCTTTCGGAGTAATGGGTATTTTTATAGGTCCTTTGTTGCTCGCATTAACTATTTTAATATTAAGAATGTTTGAAGAAGAATATTATGGATAGTTCTTTTAAGCTTTAATTGTGACTGCTGTGGTTATGATTGTAATTTATTCTGAAGTAGTGATTCTCTAATATGTTTTTTTCTTGGACTGAACTTTTTATTGAGTGTGATATTTATTCTGGCAAAGGGTATAAAATTAACTTTGATAATTTTGCGCGGGTACATACGAATATCTTAGTGAGAAAATAGATAAGCTTATTGTAGTAGCAATAAAGTATGAAAAAAAGATTAATTAAAAATAATTATAATTTATTTTTGGGAATTTTTTTATTTTTGGGAATTTTTTTATCTATTACTTTTGCTTTTGCAGCTTTGACTGTTGCGCCAACTAGTGGCCTTAGTGCATTTTCTGTTAATGAATCTGTTGAGTCGGTTTATAATATAACGGTTAGTAATATAGATACACTTGATAATATAACCGGAGTTAATATTACATTTCCTAGTGTATTTTCTTTTGCGGCAGATTCGAACGGAACAAATGTTACTAGCTCTTTATTTTCTAATACTACTGTTTCTTTAATTTGGAATAATGATACTGTTAGCTTGGTAGAAAATGGAACATTGGCATATTTTTGGTTTAATGCTACTGCTTCAAGTCCAGGAAATTATAATTTTACTATTACAACAACGAATTCTACTGGATGGACTGTTGTTTCAACTATAGGAGTAACGGTAAATGATACGACAGGACCAGTTATCGCATTGCCAGGATATGTAAATGCAACAACAAAAACAAGTTTTCAAACTTTGGCACTTAATATTTCAGCTGTAGATGCTAGTTCGAACATAAGTGTTTGCATTATTAATGTAAATGGAACAAATCAAACAATTTCATATGTTTCTGGTTGGTGTAATACTACTTCGATTGCTTTAACAAACCTAGCTAATGGGAACCACACAATTAATGTTTATGCAAATGATACGCTTAATAATTTTGGCCTCAATGACTCTTATGTTGTTCAAATAAATGGTTCGTTATATACACAAGCAACAGTTGATTTGGGAACAGCGGCGAATTTTACAATTCTTTCAAAGACTCAAATAACTACGACTGGAACTACTGCTATTATTGGAGATATTGGAGTGAGCCCAGCTGCTGCATCTTTTATTCAAGGATTTGGATTATCTTTAGATTCTTCAGAATGTTTTTCAACTTCGTCTTTAGTGTCAGGGAATGTTTATGCGGCTGACTATAGTACTTTAAATTGTACAACTCCTGCTGATTTGACTGCTGCTGTAAGTGCAATGGAAGCTGCTTGGACGGATGCCAATGGAAGAACAAATCCTGTTGCTAATGAATTAGGTACAGGAAATATTGGAGGAATGACTTTGGTGGCGGGTTTTTATGATTGGACTACCGGAGTAACAATACCTACAGATGTTACACTTTATGGGGATTCTGACGATGTATGGATTTTTAGTATATCTGGAAATTTGGATATTAGTTCTGCTACAAGTGTAGTTCTTTCTGGTGGCGCACAAGCAAGTAATATTTTTTGGGCAGTTGCTGGAACAACAACGCTTGGAACAACTTCTCAGTTTAAAGGAAATATTTTAGGCGGGCCGGATACAACAACTATTGCGTTACAGAACGGTGCAGTTTTGACTGGAAGAGCATTGGGGCAAAAAGAAGTTACATTAATCGCTAATACTATTTCAGTTAGTAATGTTACTTCAACTCCTCCTGGAATTTCTTTGCCACTTTATGTAAATGGAACAACAAAGACAAATTTGCAAACTTTAACGTTAAATATTTCTCTTACCAATGAAGGTACTGGCAGAAGTGCTTGTGTTGTTAATGCAAATGGAACTAACCAAACAATTGCATATGTTTCTGGTTGGTGTAATACTAGCTTAATTGCTTTGACGGGATTAGCAGATGGGAATAATACAATTTTTGTTTATGCAAATGATACGTTGGGTACATTTGGGCTAAATGATTCATATGTTGTTCAAATAGATTCTACGACTCCAGCAATTGATTATGGAACTGGAACTTCTGTTGATAATGCTAATGTGTCCGTCTCTAATATTTATGTCAATGCGAGTGTTACAGAAGTAAATGAAGTTAATATAACATTTAGATTATATAATACGACGGGAATTGTTAATACTACGACATACACTGATGCTACTCATACAATTAATTGGACAGGGTTAAGTGATACTACTCATACTTACAATGTGACTATTGTAGACATTGCTGGGAATATTAATTCTACGGCTACGAGAACTATTAATATAGATACCACGAGTCCTTCTTCTATAGTATTTGTGTCTCCTAGTGCGAATAATTCTAATGTTTCCACCTCAAATATTTTTATTAATGTAACGGCTGCAGATTCAGGGACATTGAGTACTATTTTTATTAGATTATATAATTCCTCTGTAGTTTTAATTAATTCAAGCCTGGGTACAAGTTCCCCCACATCTATTAATTTTACTAATCTGACTGATGGAGTTTATTATTATAATGCAACTTCAAATGATACTCTTGGAAATGCGAATAACAGTGGGCGTTATACTATTCTTTTAGATAGTGTTGATCCTGTTATAACTTTTGCCTGTAGCGATTCTGCTGTTCAAATCGGTGGCACCGTTACTTGTACCTGTTCTGCAACTGATGCATCTTCGGGAGTAAGTTCGATCACTTATACTACGAATCCCTCCACTTCTGTTGCTGGGACCATTACTACGAATTGTACCGCTGTTGATTATGCTGGAAATTCGGTATTAGCTGAAACTACTTATACTGTAGATGCTGCTTCTTCTGGTTCTTCAGGTAGTAGTGGAAGCTATCCCACATATAGTCCTTCTGCAACAGATCTTTCTACAGGGTATGATATTTCTTTAGGCAGAGGTTACAAGGTTGATTTTAATTTGGCTGGACAGAGTCATACATTGAAAGTCGATAGTATATCTGGCGATAAGGTGACGATTACGGTTTCTAGTACCCCTGTTACTTTTGACCTTGTTCCCGGGCAGACAAAGAAGGTGGATGTTGATGGTAATGGAGTTTATGATTTGGATGTTTATCTTAAGAGTGTTTCTGCTGGTAGGGCTGAGATTCTTTTGACGTCTATTAGTGAGAGTGTTCCGGTTGCATCTACTGGAGCTGTGGCTGGTGTCGACGTGGTACCTGCCAAAGAAATGCCTGTTGTGAAGACGGAGGAAATGGATAAGGGAATTATTACTGGGAATGTAGTTTTTGATACGATAGGCGGGAATAGATTTATTGCGGGATTGATTGTTGTTCTTGTTGTCTTGTTGATTTTTGTAATAATTTATTGGAAGAATGTTAAAAAACAATTTTTGAAATTGAAGTCATAGGTTTATTATTTAAAATTGTTTAATATGATTTTTGCGAGGATAAAGTTTAAGAGTATTGGTGTTTTGGGATTGTGGAGGTGAAATGTGGTTAGTACTGAAGATATTTTGAATAAGTATGGGGCGAAGATAGAAAGGCAGATGAAGGGATATGATAAGGCTGTGGGGGATGGGGGACGGGGGGCGGGATTCTCTAAGAGTTACGAGAAGTTTCAAGGAGAGATGGCGCCTGAATTTTCGCGGTATGAGAGATGGTGTAAGTCGATGGGGAATATTCTTTCTATTAAGGTTGGTGAAAAAGATAAGGCACGGATTGATGAGGCTATTGACATTGCGCATTTGAATGTTACAGCTGGTGAGGTTTTGGTTTTTTCTACTATGCTTTTGTTTCTTTCGCTTTTTGGTGGGATTGCTTTTTTTGTTGCGGTGTGGTTATTGACTGGTGTTTTTTCTATGATGTTTTTGTTTTTGGTTTTCGTCTTTTCAATCTTTTTGTTTTTTTATTCTTCGAAGACTCCGGAAAGGCTTGCTTTGCGATGGAGACTTAGTGCTTCGGCTGAGATGGTTCCTGCTATTTTGTATATTGTGATTTATATGAAGCATACTAGTAACTTTGAGAAGGCTGTGGCTTTTGCTTCGGAGCATTTGCGGGCACCTTTGAGTACTGATTTTCGTAAGGTGTTTTGGGATGTCGAGGTAGGGAAGTTTTCTACTATAAAAGAGTCTATTGATAATTATTTACTTCGATGGAAAGATTATAGTTTGGAATTTGTCGAGGCGTTTCATTTGATTGAATCGAGTTTATATGAACCTGATGAGGCGCGGCGAATTGCTACTTTGGAAAAAAGTTTGCAGGTTATTTTGGATGGGGTTTATGATAAGATGCTTAAGTATACACATGAGGCTAAGGCTCCGCTTACTAATGTTTATATGCTTGGGATTGTTTTGCCTACGCTGGCTCTTGCGATTTTGCCTTTGGCTTCTACTATGCTTGGTGGTGCGATTGCTTGGTATCATGTGCTTTTGATTTTTAATGTGTTGATTCCGTTTATGGTGATTGCTTTAACTGAAAATGTTATGATGAAGCGTCCTGGTGGGTATGGTGAGTCTGGAGTTTTGCAGAAGACACCGCTTTATTCTAAATATAAGAGTAATGCTGGATATTGGAAGGGTGCGGTTTTGGCTTTTCCGCTTTTTGTTATTGGGCTAATTCCTTTTCTTTGGCGATATACACCTGTTCCGATTTGGCTTGGGACTACAAGGGATTATGCTTGGTCCTCTATTGGGCTTGGGTTTTTGGGCGGAGGAGGCGTGTTTGGGATTTTGACTGATTCGGCTGGAAATTTGTCTGGTCCTTTTGGTAGTGGTGCTCTTTTGATGAGTCTTTGTATTCCTGCTGCTATTGCTGTTATTTTTGTTGTGGGGGCAAAAGAGAGAACTGAGGAAATTTTAGTTACGAGAAATAAATACAAGGAAGTTGAAGCTGAGTTTACATCGTCTTTGTTCCAGTTGGGAAATAGGATTGGGGACGGGAGTCCGGCGGAGATTGCTTTTGCTAAAGTTTCTGGAAGCGTTAAAGGCACTGCAACTGAAGGGTTCTTCAAAATTGTGAATGAGAATATTGGGCAACTTGGAATGAGTTTGGAAAGGGCGCTTTTTGATCCGAAGAGGGGAGCTGTTATTTTTTATCCTTCGCAACTTGTTGCTACTAGCATGAAGATTTTGGTTGAGTCGGTGAAGAAGGGGTTGCAGGTTGCTGCTCGGTCATTGATGTCGATTAGTGATTATGTTAAGAGTATTAAGAAGATTAATGATAGGTTGAATGATTTGTTGGCTGAAATTATTTCGGATATGAAAAGTAATATGACTTTCTTGGCGCCGCTTCTCTCTGGGATTATTGTTGGGTTGTCTGGGATGATTACTACAATTCTTTCGGCTTTGAATTCAATGTTTAGTTCGGGAGGATTAAGCGGAGGAGCTATTGGTGAGGCTGGTGGAGTTAGTGGGATTTTGGCGATTTTTGATGTAACGAAGATGATTCCGACTTATTGGTTGCAGATTGTTGTCGGTGTTTATTTGATTGAGGTCGTTTTTATTTTAACCTCTACTTTGGTGACTATTAAGAGTGGGCGGGATCCGATTCAGATGACTTCGGAAGGCGGTAAGAATTTGAAGGTTTCTATGATTATGTATTTGGTTGTTGCGGCTGGTTCTATTATTGGGTTGACGATTGTTGGGGCGGTTGCTTTGGCTGGGCTCGCTTAGGCAATTTATTGATGCCGCAAAGGGTTTGGGAAGTTTTATAAATAATGAAGTTGTTGGATTGTTAAGATGGTGAATAAGAAAGGACAGGAGATGACGCTTGGAACTATTGTTGCTATTGTTTTAGGGATTGTTGTTTTGGTTTTGTTGATTTGGGGATTTAGTACTGGATGGACTAATATGTGGGATCAGATTGCTGGAAGGACTAGTGGATCTAATGTTCAGTTGAGGATTGCAGATTGTGAAAATGATTGTAATAACAATGAGAAAAGTTCTTGGTGTAGCGAGAAGAAAGATTTAAGGTTTTTTGATGATAAAGGTGATTTGAAGAAGATTAGTGGAAGTTGCCATCAATTCAGTGTTGGTGGCTTTATTGATGGTGTATTGCTTCCTTCTGGTTTAGGATTTAAGAAATGTGATGAAAAGTTTACTTGCGAGCCGGAAGTTAAAGCTGCTTCATAAAATTTAGTAGTATTTGTTTTTTTGTAGAGTAATTTGTTCTTGAAGATATTAGGAATCTTTATTAATTTGTTTTTTGTTGACGATGTATGGAAATAGAGGAGATTGTTAAGATGATTATTTTTGTGATTATTTTAGTTGTGATGGTTTGGGCCGTTGGGTTTTTGCTTAGTGGGAAAGGCGTGGAGCTTTTAGGTAGCATTAAGGATTTGTTGAGGTTTGGGCGATGAATTTGCTGAATGGGAAAAAGGGGAATGAGGCCTTTAACAGACTTATTAAAATTATTATTTTAGTTGTGGTTTTGCTTTTTCTTTCTTTTCTTATTGGGAATGGGATAATTCCTGAAATAGAGGAGATTGGGGGAAAGGCAAATGAGGTTTTAGGTATGTTGATGTCGCTAGGTAATAACGGAGGGCCTTTTGAGGAGTGTATCGATTATAGGATTTCAGATTTTGTTTTGGGAAGTGAGATGTTGAAGAAGTTGGGTATTAAAGACGACGATATTGGGTTTAAGCAGTGTCGTGATAGGACTTGTACATTTGAGGGAGGTGGTTTGGATGATTATGAGATGATGAAAGGAAAGTTTAGGAAATTGACAAATGGGGAATGGGTAGAATATAATAATTTGATTGTTGGTAGTGAAGATTCTGCGTTGTTTGATTGGGAGGCTTATCATGTCGGGATTGGTATTTTGCAAAGTGTTGATGTTAGGGATTTAATGGATGAAGGCTCCACTATGCAGTTTAGTTTAATTGGGGATGGAAGTGGTGGAGATGCGAATGTTGAATTACGTTGGCAAAATGGTATTTGGGAATTTTGGAAAAATGGAAAGTTTGTTAGGGAGATTGATAATGACGATGAGGCTTTGACTTTGTTTTATGATGAGGTTAAAGATATTTTTAATGATGATAAGGTTAATTGGAGACTTTCTGAGAATAAGGTTGGGGTTGAGTACTTGAAGGGTGAGGGCAAGGGATTAGAGAGTTTGCTTTTTGGAGAGAAAGTTGAAGATAAGAAGGTGAAGAGTGAGTATCTGAAAACGGAGACTCTTTATGATGCTGTTATGGCTGCGGAACATAGGGGATATTTTGATTATAATAGCGGTCGGTTGAAAGATGGCTATGATCCTTGGATTAGGACAAAGATAGATGGTTCTTCTTCTACGGCTTATGGCCCGCTTCAGTTGACTAAAAGTTTGGCTCAAGGGTATTTGAAAAAGGAAGGAATGAATTGGATGACAGGGAGAAGCGATATCTTGAAAGGTTTGTTGAGCAGGGAAATACTTTTTTGAAATGGGGGGGAGAGGATATGCCTAGGGATAAGAAGGATCCTAAGACTGGGGAGGATGTCTCTAGATATGATTATGGGGGAAGTGGGGATTTGAATAGCGATAAGGATAAGATGATGTATAAGATTGTTGTGGAAAAAATGCTTGCGGAGATTTATGGAAGGCACAAAGGAGATGTTGATAATGTTTGGAGGGAATGGAGATTTGGGATAAATAAGATGAGTCAGGAGGATGCTGGGTATGAGGTTGCGTTTTACAAGGTTTTGGAAAATGAAAATTTTGTTTCGGCTGAGAATTATGGGGACTCTGGTGAGTTGGATAGTGAGGCTGATTTGGCGAGATTGAAAGATATTTTTGCTGGATTGCGTACGAGACTTCTTGTTTCTTCTAGTGTTTCTGGTTCGGATATTGAGGCATTGAAGAAGTCTTTTGCTGGGGAGAAAGTTGTTTTGAAGGGTGAAGAGTTTGTTGTTGGAGTTGAGCAAAGTGAAGGGAAGGCAGTTTTAAGTTTTTCAAAGGGAGAATCTAAGTTTGGGTTGAAGCAGTCTGGGGCAGGAAAGACTGTAAGTGATTTTGAGTTTTGGGTTAATGATGCTTTTCATAGAGTTGATTTGGAATATTATCCGGTGTTGCTTGTTACGTGGAATGGTTCTAGTTGGATTGAGAGTGGAGATGAGGGGACTTATAGACTTGGTAAGTATTTTTTTGATGAGGTTTATAGGGCCAGTGTTATTTCTAAATTTTTGGATAGGCGATGTTGATGGAGAAAAGAGGAGAGGTGGTTAGTGATTCTGCTATTGAGCTTATTATTGCTGTTGCTGTTGTTGCTGTTTTGATTATTTTTGCGGTTAGTTTTTATGGTTTGTATGATGAAGCCGATAAAATTAGTGAGGGATATTTGAAGGTTATAGAGGAAGGGGTTGGTATTGCGGATAAGGGCGGGGTTGGCGAAGTTATTATGTTTGATAGGGGGGATAAGGATATGAAGTTTTATTTGGTTTATTTTGGCAGTGTTGCTAGTTTTGGTGATGTTGAAGGAGAGGAATATTTTAAGAATAAGAAGATTGGGGATAATGTGATTTGTGTTTGTTATTGGGATGGAGAGGATGAGCAAAATTATTGTAGAGAGTGTTTGGATTTGAGTATGTCTGCTCGGAGTATTGTTGGCAGTGTGCATAGTATTGATGCTAGTGATTTGAGTTCTGGTACATGGGAGATTGTTGAGGGTGGTCGGGTTGAGATTTGGAAAGATGGAGGAGGCTATGTTTTTTCCACTAAGTAAGCGGGGGGAATTGGTTTCGGGTGAGACTATTAAATGGATATTGGTTATTCTGGTTATTGTTGCTGTTGGTTTTGCTATACGGAATATTGTTTCTAGGGCTGCTGGGTAAGTTTTTGTTTGGTTATTTATTTGGCCGCAGATTACACGGATTACGCGGATTTTGTTTGGGTGATGTAAGGGTTGACTTGGTGGGCTTGGGGAAAATTAGAACATGGATTACATGGATTTTTTTGGGAATGGTTGTTAATTATTTACTCACGGACTAGCACGGATTGGAATAAGGATTAGACATTAGAGATTAGACATTAGACATTAGAGATTGGGTTCCATAAAAAATTATGGTGTCTTCGACACGCATAATTTCTCATGGAGAGATGATGGTTTTGTTTGTTGTAGATTGGTAAAATAATGGGGACTTGGGGAGTGATGGAGAATTATTTAGCCGTGAATTTGCGCGAATGTACGCGAATTTTCGTTTTTGGGATTGAGGTTGTTTGGTTAATAAAAAATAGTTCACGGATTAGCACGGATTTTTGTTGAGAGGTTTTGGGTTTTTGGTTGGGGTTTTTTATGGATGTTTGGGCTGGGTAAGTTTTATTAAGTTGGTTTGGGTTTCTTGTTTATGGATAAGAAGGGGGACTATATGTATGGGATTCTTTTGTATTTGATACTTGGAGTGTTGGTTTTGGCTATTTCGATTTTTTTTATTTATCAGGAGTTTTGGGTTGGTGACGAGGGAGATAAGGAGGTTTGTTGGCAGAGTGTTCAGTTGAGGGCGACGCTTCCCGACTCTGGACTTGGGGCAGATGAGCTTGAATTTAAATCTAGTTTCCCTTTGAAATGTAAAACGATGGTTGTTGAGGTGAGTGAGGCGGATGTTAGAAATGTTAAGGTTGCTCAAGAGAAGATTGCAGAGTCTATGGCAGAATGTTGGAACCTTTATGGGAATGGAGATTTGAATGTGTTTCCTGCTAAATTTTTTAAATCGAGTGTATGTGTTCCGTGTGCTAGAATTCATTTTACGGACGAGGCGAAGAAATATGCTCGGGATAATAAGGTTGAGATTAATATTAAGGATGCTTTGGATTTGAAAATGAAAGAAGGTTTTACTTATTATTCTTATTTGCAGGATTCTGGAAAAAGTTTTTCGGCTCTTAATTTTGGAAATGCTGTTCCTTTTAATTTAAATGGAGAAGATTTTAGTGTTGAAAGTAAGAAGTGGGATTGGGCTAGTGTTGACTTGGTGAATAGGGCTAATGGGGTAACTTTTGAGGCGAAGATGAGTAGTATTAATGTTTCTCTGCCAGAGAGGTTTAATATTGACGAGGGAGATTTGATGATTAATTATGGTGTTGTTGCGGGTATTCAATTGGTTGTGGGTGAGTCGAAAGGGTTTGGCGAATATGTCCCCTATTTATTTTATTTTCAATCTGGACAAAAAGATGATTCGTTTAAGGAAGTGCAGAATAATTTTATTTTTAGTCCATCTGCGAGTTTTTGGGAATTTTTGCAATTAAAAAATTGGATTGAATATGAGAAGAGGGTTGATGAGATAGAATCTGCTAGCGTTGGTTTTTGTGATGAATGGGAGGGAATTCCCGGATGAGACGATTTGGTAAGAAGGGGGATATTTTATCTAAGGCTGTTATTCAGATTATTTTAGTTGGATTGTTATTTGCTGTTTTTTTTCTTGCACTAGAGGGAAGGCTTGAGGCGAGAGGAATTAAACAGCAGGTTTTGGAAAAAGAGTTGGCGCTTTTGATTGATGCTAGTGAGAGTGGGTTTAGTTTTGAGATTGTGAAAAAGAGTTTGAATGGGTTAGTTGATGGGGTCGAGGTCAGAGATGGGAGAATTTATGTTAAGGTTGATGGGCTTCCTTCTAGTAAGGGGTATCCTTATTTTTCTAGTAATGAAGTTTTTGTTGAAGAGGATTTAGATAAATTTGTGGTTAGAGTTAAATGATGAAAGAGGAAAATTTTCATTTTCAGAAAAGCTCACTATGTGGAAAAGCTCACGATGTGGAAAAGCTCACGATGTGGAAAAGCTCAGCTTCGCTGGGGGCTTGGCGATTTAAAGAAGTTGGATTAAACATGGAGGATGTTTTGGATGAATAAACGAGGAAGCGGGGTTGGCGATATTGTTGAGATGGTTCCGGTTTTGGTTTTGATTTCGGCCATTGCGGTTGTTATTTTTGGGGCCTCTTCTGTTTATTATGCTTATGATATTAGCGTTCGAGATGCTGAGTCTTTATTACTTGGTAGGGCGATTGTGGAGTGTTTATTCCCTGAGGGTGTTTTGAATTTGGATAATATTAAGGAAGAAGATAGAAGTTTTATTTTGAGGCATTGTGGGATTGAAGAGAGTGAAAGGATTTATGTTGGGGTTGAGGTTGATAGTGATGCTAGGAAAGTTTATCTAAAGGATGGAGATGAGGGGTTACTTTGGGTTAGGGATTTGTTCGAGAAGGTGGTTGTTACTGGGAATGCGGTTAGCGGATGGAATAATGAGAATGTTGAAAAGATTGCGAAGTATAATCCTGGCTATTTTAGTGATGAGTATAAGGCGTTTGTTTTCGAGAATGGAGTGACTAGGGATGGTTTTGTTAAGGTGGAGGTTTTGATTAATTATGAAAAGTAAGAAGGGACAACTTGGGACACTTATTTCTATGTTTTTTGCGATTATTCTTGTTGCGATTATTCTTGGAGGATTTATTCTTTTGAGTGAGCCGTTTAAGATTTTTGCAGAGGAGCCTGTCTTGGCTAATTATTTTGGAGAGAGTGAAGAAGAGGGAGAATTTTTTATTTATATGAATGAGGATTATGAGAGGTTGGTTAAGGCGCGGTTTTATGTCGCTGGAGATTATGATGTTGATGATGCTCTTGTTGCTGGAGGTTTTGAGAATGGGTAGAGTTAATTTTTGTCGAGATAAAAGGGGCGGGGTTTTTATGGCGATTCCTATTGTTTTGTTGACTTTGGTTTTATGCGGGATGGTTCTTTTGTCTTATTCTAATCATCAGAATAAACTTAGTATTGCTCTAGTTTCTCCGCTTGCTGTTTTGGAGATTAGAGATGAGTTGGATATTTTTGAGATGAGAGAAAAAGAGTTGGTGTTGGACTCGGTTGAGAAGAGTGGGATTGACAAGGAGAAATTTGAGAAAGAGTTTGTTTCGGGTTTAAGTCAAGAGATGAAGGATTTTATTTTGAAGGATTTGTTTTGGAGAGGTTCTAAGGTAGAGGTTGGGACTGGATTTGATGAGAATGGTTTTTTTAGAGATGTTTTGTATTCTGTCGAGGAAGTTAGTGATGGTTTGGTTTTGAAAAGACAGGAAACTGGGAAAAGAGGTTTGCTTAAAGTTTCGGAAGATGTGAAGATTGGTTTTCCCGTTGAATATGATTTTGTTTTTGATAGAGAATATTTGATTACACGAAAAAGTGGGAAGTATGTTGTGGAGGTTTTGAAGTAATGGATTTTGGTGGATGTGATAAGCGGACGACGAAGGGTGATTTGAAGAGGAAGCGGATTAATCGTGGGTATAAGGTAGGAGGAAAGTTTCGGAGTGCTAATGTTGATGAGGTTGAGGGTGAGAAGGTGGATAAGATGGGGAAGGTTTTGTCAGAAAAGAAAAAAGGTTTTGGCAAGGTTAAGAAGAGAAAGTATTAAATAAAGAGATTTGTTTTTTGTATTATGATTTCTGTTATTGTTGTGCATTTAATTAATGAGGATAGGTTGGGATAAATGGAGTTTGGGTTTTTGTTTTGGTTGTTTTTTTGTGGGATTGTTGTTGCTAGTATGCAGGATTTGAAAAGGCGTGAGGTTGATAATTGGTTGAATTTGTTTTTGCTTGTTTCTAGTTTGGTCTTTGTTTTTTATGGTGCAATTTTGAGAGATGAGTTGGATATTATTTTTCATGTTGGGTTTTTATTGGTAATTATGTTTGTTATTATGAATATTTTTTATTATGGTCGGGTTTTTGCTGGGGGGGATGCGAAGTTGTTGTTTGCGATGACGGTGTTTTTTTTGGGTGCTAGTTTTTATGAATCGGTAATTAATGTTGGAATTTTTTGTTTGTTTTTGATGGTCGCGGGATCTGTCTATGGGCTTTGTTATTCTGGTGTTTTATGGTATTTGAATCGAGATAAAATTAATGCGGAAATGGGAAGGCTGGTTAGCGAAAAGAGATGGCTTGTTGGAGTTGTTTTGTTGGCATCTGTTTTGATGATTTTTGGTGTTAAAAATTTTATTTTTTTCTTGATTGGAGTTTGTCTTTTTATTTTTCCGTTTCTTTATGTTTTTGCTAAGGGGCTCGAAAATGTTTCGATGATTAGGGAAGTTAGTGGTTTTGAACTTCGAGAGGGGGATTGGTTGGTTGAAGATGTTAAGGTTGGACGAAGAGTTGTTAAGGCGAATTGGGATGGGTTGTCGCTAGATGATATTGAGTTATTGAGGAAGGAGAAGAGGGTTATGATTAAGGAAGGGTTGCCGTTTGTTCCGGCATTTTTGATTGCGTTTTTAGGATATGTTTTTTTGAAGGGTTGGTTTTTGGGGCTGTTTGGGATTTAGGGTATTCTTGGAGGGAGGATTGGGATTTCTTCTATTTTGATTTCCTGAGGTTTTTCTATTTTGATTTCTGAGGGTTTTAGTATTTCTTCTTGGAGGGATTTTAGCTCTTCTTCTGAGGCTTGTCTTTTTTCGGTCTCATCCCCGTATATGGGAATTATTTCCAGGAGTGCATGGCCCATTATTTTTATTTCGTTGATTTTGATTTCTTGTGGCGAGAATTTTTTCTTTAATTTTTTTGATACTTCTTGCACTAGGGAGTTTGTTGATTCTGAGGTTTTTTCTAGATGTTCTTTTGGTACGATGAGAGAGTGCCCTTTACTTATTGGCATAAGTTCTAGGATTGCTATGTTGTCTTTATCTTCGGCTATTTTGTAGGACTTGGTTTTGTTTGCTATAATTGAACAGAAGATGCATTGTCCACCGAGATGAGTTAGTTTGTTTTGTTTAACGAAAGCTTCGATTTGTTCGTCTGACATTGAATTGATTTGTTCTGCGATTTGTTCTCGTTTGTCTTCTGGGAAGTTGTCTAGTTGGGTTAGAAGGTGTTCTTTGATTTTATTGGCTTCCTCTGTTGTAATGGGCATGGGAAGTTAAGGAGTGGTGGGGTTATAAATTTTTTGAGAGTTAATCTTTTTCTAAAAGGGAAAGTACTTTTTGTCTGGCAAATTCTGCCGATTTCTCTGCGTCTCTAAAAGAGCACCCGTCGTCTATGCGGGTTATTAATGTTTGGGTGTATATTAAATTACGATCATTTTTTCGTCCTATACATCCCTTTATGATTTCGCAATATTTCGAAGCTTCAGGGCTTTTTTTTGGACTTTCGTATAGGGCTTCTAAAGAACTATCTCCCATGATTTTATTTCTAAGTTATTAATCTTTAAATATCTTTTGTTTTATAAAATTTTATCCTATTGCTCTTCGATAGTCAATAAGTTCTACTGAGGAGACGCCCTTGATTTCACTGAATGCTTTTTCTACGGCATCGGATTCTTCGGACTCTGAAAGTGCGATTGTTACTATTAGTGCTTTTAGTCCAAATGCGATTGGTTCTTCTTTCACGTCGTTGAAAACTCCTGATTCAAAAGATTCGGTTGCCTTTTTTAAATTTTTTTTGAGCTCTTCTAGGTCTACGTCTAGTCCATCGGGCATTATTTTAAATTGTATTCCTGCTGTTGCCATAATTTAAGTATCGAAAGATTAAGGTCCTTGGTGTTGACACTTTGGACATTTATATTCGATTGATAAACTTCTACATTTGTCGCATCTTAGGATTTCTTTGCCGCATTTTGGGCATGGCAACCTTACTATTTTTGTTGTTTCTTTGTCGCAGCTTGTACATTTCATAATAGAATACTTTTATTTTGCTTTATAAGTTTTGTGGGCGGTGTTTTTGGTGTGGACTGTATCTCAATAATACTTAAATAGTGAGGGGTTGTTTTTTGTATATGAAGAATTATGAGTTGTTGGTGGATAGGATTGCTAAGTCTTCGGGTTTAAGTCGAGAGGAAGTTGTTTTGAAAGTTGAGGCAAAGAAAGCGAAGTTATCTGGGCTGATTTCTAAGGAAGGTGCTGCGCAGATTATTGCGGCTGAGCTTGGAATTAGTTTTGAGGAAGAGGATTTGAAGATTAGCGAGTTGATTGGAGGTTTGCGGAAGGTTAATGTCATTGGGAAGGTTATGAATATTTTCCCTATTCGTGAGTTTGAGAAAAATGATCGGAAGGGGAGGGTTGCTAATTTTATTTTGGCTGATGAGACTGGGAGTACTCGTGTTGTTTTGTGGGATACGAATCATATTGGGTTGATTGAAGATGGGAGAATTAAGGTTGGAGATGTTGTTGAGATTCGGAATGGGTCTACTCGGGATAGCGAAATTCACTTGAGTAGTTTTGGCGAGTTGAAAAAAAGTAAGATTGTGATGAATGCTATTAAGAATGCTCCGGCTGTGAGTGAAGGGACGCTTGAGGAAGCTCGGCAGGGAATGAGCGTTAAGGTTAGGGGAGTTGTTGTTCAGGTTTTTCAGCCTAGGTTTTATTTTGTTTGTCCTACATGTAATAAGAAGGTTGTTGCTTCAGATGATGGAAAGTTTAAGTGTGCTGAACATGGGAAGATTGAGAAAAAGGATAAGGCGATTTTGAATTTTGTGCTTGATGATGGGACGGAGAGTATGAGGGTTGTTATGTTTTCGGATCAAATTAAGGCTCTAGTTCCTGAGGAAGATTTGGCTGATGAAGTTAAGAGCGCGGCGTTTAGGGATGAATTTATTGGGACGGAGATTTATTTATCTGGTAGGGTTAATAGGAATCAGCTGTTTAATAATTTAGAGATTGTTGCTAGTGGTATTGAGAGAGTTGATGTTGAGAAGTTGATTACGGAATTAGATGGGAAGGATTGATATTATTAAGAGAGATTTGTATGTTGTGAATGGTGCTGGTAGGGCTATTGGCAATATTGCTAGTGCGTATTCTGTTGAGAGAAGTTCTAGGGAAACAGAAAATGCGATTAGTGACCTTGGTTCTACTTTGTTAAGAGAGGGGTTTTTGGGTACGAAGTCTATTATTTTGTTTCATCCCAAAAATTATGGGAGAAGATATAGCGACCATGTCGAAGGAGATTTTTATGGGACTATTTGTTCTAAAATGGGAAGTGTCGGGTTTAGAATTGTTGGAGACAATGTTGTGAGATATAAAGACACGATTCCTTTTATTGAAAAATTTCCAGATATTTTGGAAGATAGAAATGGGGCGGAGCATGGTTGGGGGAAGAGTAGCTTGATTATTGAAAATTCTATTGAGCCTATACATCATCGTCTTATTGATAGATTGGAAGGATATAATATTAAGAAGATTAGATTGGGTTGAGTTTTTTGGTCTTTGTTGATTAGGGTTCCATACAAAATTGTGCGCCTTCGGCACACATTTCGTATGGATTTTTTTAATTAGAAAGGGTTAAGAGGTTTTGAATTGTCCTTGTCCTATGTTGTTTCGGACTCATATTTTGTTTGGTGTTTTTGTTTGGTTTATTTTGGATAGGGTAATTGAGATGCCGATTTTTGTTTTGTTGTTTGTTTTATTGGGCACTGCTTTTGTTGATATTGATTCTTGTAGTAGTTGGATTGGGAAGAAGGTTTGGTTTTTGAGTTGGGTTTTTAGGCATCGTGGTATGTTACATAGTTTAGTTGGATGTTTGGTTTTGTCGACGATTGTTGCGGGTTTTAATAGGTGGGCTGGATTTGGGTTTTTTGTTGGGTACTTGTCTCATTTGATAATTGATTGTTTTACGCTAACTGGATTGAAACTGTTTTGGCCTTTTGAGTTTAGAGTTTGTGGGTTTATTAGAAGTGGTTCTTGGGTTGAAGATGTTGTTTTTGTTTTTGTTTTGGCGGTTGATGTTTGGTTGGTTTTTAATAGTCTCTTTTAGATGATATAAATTCTTATAAAGGATGGGTGCTATTTTTGCTCATGGTCGACGAGGATAAAAAGACGAAGAAGGTTTCTAAGGTTAAAGATGATAAGGGTCCGCAGTTGATTGATATTCCTGGTGTTGGACCTGGGGCTGTTGCTAAGCTTGAGGCTGCTGGTATTTATGAGTTGATGGGACTTGCTGTTTTAACTCCTGCTCAGTTGGCTGAGACTGCGGGGATGAGTGAGTCGGTTGCGAGAAAGGCAATTCAGGCTGCGCGGAAGATGATGGATATGGGTTTTGTCGACGGGTTGGAACATGAGGAGAAGAGGAAGGAGTTGTTTCACATTACTACTGGATCTAAAAATTTAGATAATCTTTTGGGGGGAAAAGGTATACAGACCAAGTCGATAACTGAGGCTTTTGGGGCTTTCGGGTCCGGGAAGACTCAGTTGGCTTTGTCTTTAGCTGTTAGCGTTCAGCTTCCAGTTGAGAGGGGTGGAGCGAATGGGAAGGCAGTTTATATTGATACTGAAGGAACGTTTAGGCCTGAGAGAGTTAGGCAGTTTGCCGAGGGGATTGGTGCGAATCCAGATAAGGTTTTGAAAAATATTTTGGTTGCTCGGGCTTTTAATTCGGATCATCAGATGCTTTTGCTTGACCGTGTTGCTGAGCTGGTTAAGGATGGTGAACCGATTCGTTTGATGATTGTTGATTCTTTGACTGCGCATTTTCGGGCGGAATATTCTGGCAGGGGACAGCTTGCTGATCGACAGCAAAGGTTGAATAGGTATTTGCATAATTTGATGAAGATTGCGGAGCAGAATAATTTAGCGGTTTATGTTACGAATCAAGTTATGAGTGACCCTGCGCAGTTATTTGGGGACCCTACGAAGGCGATTGGCGGAAATATTGTTGGGCATGCTTGTACTTATCGTATGTATCTTCGAAGAGGGAAGAAGGATTCTAGGGTTTGTAAGTTGATTGACTCGCCCGATCTTCCAGATAATGAGACGGTGTTTATGATAGAGAAGGGCGGACTTCGCGATATTGAATTGTAATTTTAATTCTTAGCGACAACTTCTTGGTAAAAATTTTCTTATGTGCGAGAGCACACTGCGAAAATTTTTACGCTGCGAATTTGCCTGCTAAGAATTAAAATTGTTGGTTTTTGTTTCCACAAAAAGCCAAGGAGTACCCTCACAGATATTTATTTTTGCTTGGTTGGGGCAGACCCTCTTCGACTCGCTTGTCTTCTTGTGGGGTTTTGCAAAAAGATATAAATGTTGATTATTCGTTTTATGTATGGTGGCTGTTTTTGGCGAAGAGTTGAGTAAAGAATTTTTGATTAAACTTAAAGAGAGGGTGGGAGAAGTTTTTTCTGGGTGCAAAAGTATTGTTGTAAAACTTCATTTTGGAGAGCCTGGTAATCAGACAAGTTTGACTCCCGATAAGATTAGGCCGTTTATGGATATTTTAAAGGAGCTTGGTTATGATTTGGTTTTGTATGATTCGTTGGTTGCTTATGATAGTATTCGTGCTGATTCCGTTAAGCATCGGGAATATGCATTATCTAAAGGTTATGGAGAGTTTGGTGAGATTCGAATTAATGATGATTTTGCTGTAAAGAAGGGACGATATATGGATTATGAGATTAGTAGTGACTTGATTGAAGCGGATGGAGTTTTTGTGATTAGTCATGTAAAGGGGCATCCTTGTAGTGGATTTGGTGGTGCGATTAAGAATTTAGGAATGGGTGCTGTGACAAAGAAGTCTAAGGGTGCGATTCATAATGGAGGACACTATGAATTTAATAAAAGTGCCTGTAATAAATGTGGGATTTGCGAAACCAAATGTCCTTTGGATTTTATTAAGATGGGGGAGGATGGGCCTATTTTTAGTGACTGTTATGGGTGTAGTAATTGTTGTGTGCATTGTCCTGCCGGGGCGTTGAAACCCAATGTGGAAGTCTTTGATAAATTGCTTGCAGATTGTGCTAAGACTGCTGAGGATAATTTTGATAAGGTTTTTTATGTTAATATTATTAAAGATATTAGTAAGCTTTGTGATTGTGAAGCGCATGGTGGCGGGATTATTGCTGAGGATGTTGGGTTTGTTTTTGGTGGGAGTGCGGTAGATGTTGATAGGGAAAGTTATGATAGGATTGTAAGAAGAGATGGTGAGGTTTTTTTGAGGGAAAATAAGAAGAAGGGTGATGAACAGATTTTGGCGTTTGAGAAAATGTGATTTTTGAAACTGCAATGAGCAAGGGGAATTTTTTGCCTAGAGGTGAAGCCAGCCTTGGAAAAGGTAGATTTGGGGTTGCTAAGAATTAAAATTGTTGGTTTTTATTTCCACAAAAAGCCAAGGAGTCTTCGACTCGCTTGTCTTCTTGTGGGATTTATTCTGGATAATTTTTGAGGCAAGTTTTTAAGGAATGAGTTCTTGTTTGTTGCGTGGTAGGTAAAGAGGGTTTGTCTAAGTTAAAGAAAGTCTATGTGAAGAAGATTTGTGATGTTGATAAGTTTAAGGTTTGGTTTGTTGATGGAGAATATATTAGGACGAAGATTGACGAGGAGTTTACTAATTATGGACAGCATTATAGATTTTCGTTTATTCCTAAAAATGAGTTTTGGATTGATACGGAAAGGTCGCTTGGAGAAGAGAGATATTATATTGATAGTATGCTTATGATGCATCGGTTGCTTGCCAAGGGGGTCCCTCATGATGAGGCTGTTTGCCGGGCGGATGTTATGGAGAAGAGTGAACGGGCAAAGGGAGTTGTTTTGGCTAAGGGAATTGGGGACATGCCTAGAGAAGAATTATTGAAGAAAGTTAGAATTAAACAGATAAAGAAATATTGCAATAAGAGAGTTAGTGTTTGGATTGTTGATGGAGAATTGGTTAGAAGTTTGTTTTTTCTTGATTTTACTGAAGGTGGACATGATAAGGTTTACAAGTTTGTTCCAGAAGGAGAGGTTTGGATTGATAATGATGTTTCTTTGAGTGAAAGGAAATTTGTTTTGCTTCATGAGTTGCATGAGAGGAATTTGATGGCGAAGGGAATGTGTTATGATGATGCGCATCGGGATTCGAGTCGGGTGGAATTTTTTTGTAGGCATAATCCTGTAAAATTGGATGGGGAAATTATTAGAGAGTTAAGGCTGGAAAAATAGCTTATATAAAATTTTAAAAAGGAAGAATCTGTTTTTTTGTATGGCAGATGTTTTAGGAAAGGCTAGGGAAGAAGGTCTGGGTTTGACTTTTGATGATGTTTTACTTGTCCCTGGATATAGTGAGGTTTTGCCGTCGGATGTTTTGTTGAATGTTGATTTGACTAAGGGCTTTTCTCTGAAGATTCCATTTATTGCTGCGGATATGGATACGGTTTGTGGAGCTGATATGGCTCGTGCTATGGCGTTTGAAGGTGGGATTGGTTTTCTTTGGAAGAGTGATTTGGAGTCTCAGGTTTTGGCGGTTGAAGATGTTAAGAATACATTAAACAGAAAAATTGAGAAGCCGATTAGTGTTTTGGGCAGTCAAACTAAGAAAGATGTTTTGGAAGTTTTGAGAAGATATAGGAATCGTTTTTCTTCATTGGTTGTTGTAGACGAGGATAGGCGTGTTGTTGGGTTGGTGACTGGGGACAAGATGCAGTTTGCTGGGGAAGATAGTTTTGTTAGGGATTTTATGGTTAAAGATGTCGTTGTTGCTTCGGGGACTACTAGCGTTGTTGAGGCTTATCATCTGATGATGAAACGGCGAGTTCCTAAGTTGATTTTGGTTGATGAGGAGAGGCAACTTTGTGGGATGTATTCTTTTAAGGATGTGAAGAGTATTGTTGAGGGAGATAGGCATTTATATAATTTAGACGCTAAAGGTCGACTTCGTGTTGGGGCAAATGTTGGCGTGAATGATTTGGGGCGAGTCGAGAGATTGCTCAAGAAGGGTTGTGATGTTTTGTTGGTTGGGACGGCGCATGGACATTCTCGGAATGTGATTGAAACTGTTAAGAATGTGAATGCGAAGTTTAGGAAGGATTATGATTTTGTTTTGGTGGCGGGAAATGTTGCGACTTATGAAGGGGCAAGGGCTTTGTTTGAGGCTGGTGCTGATGTTGTTAAGGTTGGAATTGGTCCTGGTTCGATTTGTACTACGCGGGTTGTTTCTGGCGCTGGGGTTCCTCAGATTACGGCTATATCAGAAGCTTCTCGTGCGGCTAAGGAAGTTGGGAAGTGTATTATTGCCGATGGCGGTATTCGATATAGCGGGGATGTTGTGAAGGCTATTGCTGCTGGGGCATCAGTTGTTATGATGGGAAGTGTTTTTGCTGGGACTGAGGAGGCGCCTGGTGAGTCGCTTCAGATTGGAGGTCAGAAGTTTAAATCTTATCGAGGGATGGGGTCTGCTGGAGCGATGACTGATAATGCTAGTTCTATCGAGAGGTATTCTCAAAGTGTTGGCAAGATGGTTCCTGAGGGTGTTGAGGGAATGGTCCCATATAAGGGTCCAGTGAAAGATATTATATTTCAGTATGTTGGAGGTCTTCGGAGTGGAATGGGTTATGTTGGGGCTAGGAATATTTTAGAGTTGCAAGGGAAAGCTTTTAATCGAGTAACTAGCGCTGGGCAGATTGAGGCTAAGCCACATGATATTATGGGAGTTAAGGAAGCTTCTAATTTTAAGGGTTGATTTTGAAAGGTTGTTTTTTAGTATACAGATTTTTATAAGTGGTTTTTTGTTTTGTTTTTTATGGGAGATAAGTATTTGTTTTTATATCGAGAAAATGAAGAGCTTTTTTTAAAAGTCGGGAGTAGGGCTAAATATACGCATGATATTTTGGAGGCTATTTGGGAAATTCGTCCTGATTGGAGTTTAGTTGAGGGAGCTTGTGGGCATAAGGTTGTTTGTTCTGGAAGTAAAGATTTTGAGAGGATAATTGGCAAGGCTTATGAGTTATCTTCTTTGGAGTGGAGGAGAAGGGCGGATGAGGCTAGCGCGGGATGGAAAAGGTTGCAGGATATTGGAGATATTCTTTTTGAGAGATAAGTTGATTTATGTTTTTGTGGGGAATTGAATTTTTATTATATCTTTTGTAAAATAAATTTTCTGAAAGAAAATCTATAGATTTTCTTTAACCCCAGTCACAGTAAACGCTCTCGCGAAGAATTGAACTCCGATTTCACCGACCGCAACGGTGTGTTCTATCCTTTGAACTACGAGAGCATAGAATTTATTAATATTGTGGGTTTTAATTGTTTATGGAATCTAATAAAAGGTCGGAGGAATTTAATTTTTTAGAGGCGGCACTTGTTAAGAGGACGGAGCTTTTTAGGGATTGTACAAATATCGTTGTTGGGAAGGGGAATTTGAGTGCGGGTATTATGTTTGTTGGGGAAGCCCCTGGGCGTAACGAAGATTTGCAGGGGTTCCCGTTTGTTGGGGCGGCAGGGAAGAATCTGGATAAACTTTTGGCTAACGTGGGACTTAGCTTGGATGATATTTATGTTGCTAATATTTTGAAATGTCGGCCGCCTGAGAATCGGGACCCTAGTGTTGAAGAGATTATTGCACATACTCCTTGGTTATTGAAACAGATTCGTGAGATTCGTCCGAGGATTGTTTGTTCTCTTGGAAATTATGCGACGAAATTTTTTTTGGCGAAAGGAAAAGTTGAAGATATGGGGAAGATGCCCGGGATAACGGAGGTTCATGGTAGAGTTTTGGATGTTGAGATTGAGGGTTTGAAAATAAGGTTGATTCCGTTATTTCATCCGGCTGCGATAATTTATAATCGGACTAAGCTTACGCCGCTTTGGGAAGAGGATATGGAGATTGTTAAGGATTTTTTGAGAGATTTTAAGTTGGAGCCCAGAGGCTAGATTATTTTCTCTTGAATGGGGCCGACCTTGGCGGGGCGTTTTTGATTTTTGGAAAGATGTAGTGTGCGGACTGGGTTTTTTGGGAACATGTTTTACAAATGTCTTTGAGGGTATAGGTTTTGCATTTTGGACATTTTTTTAGTCTTGCGCCACTTGATATGATGTTAACATCTTCGGTTTCCATTTTATTTGTCTTCGGTTGCAAAGAATTCGCAATTATTTTCTTTGGCTCTTTTTTCCAATTCTTCTAATAAGTCTGTCATTTCTTTTTTCCCTTGCTTGAAATCTTCTACGGTTAATTTTAGAGAAAGTTGTCCTGCGGAGATGTAGTTTACTTTGATGTTTTCGTTTTTTAAGTCGAAGATTTTTTTGATTCGTGTTATTCCGTCACTTTCTAGGCATTTGATTTTTATGCTTTGTTTAAGTTGTTCGTTTTTTCGTTTTTTGTTAATTATTTTTTCTAGTGCTTCTTGGTATTCTTCTGGTATATATTTTTGTATAAGTTTTTGGTTTGTCTTGACTTCTGTTACGAATTCTAATAGATTTTCAAAATCTTTCAAAATCTTTTCTTTGATTTCTTCTTCTCCTTTTTGTAAGATTTGTTTGAATGCTACGTTGACTGCTTGGATTTGTTTGAATTTTTGCATTACTTCTTTTTTTTCTTTTGATGTTACTCGTCTTAGGGATAAGTTGACGTTATTGCCGTCGATTCTTAGGACTTTGCATACGATTTGTTTGTTTGGGACTACGTATTGTCGCATTAGTTTGATTCGGCCTGCTGCTATTTCTGAAGAGATAATTGTTCCTTCTTGTCCGTTTGGCATTTCTACGAATGTGATTGTGTTTGTGACTTCTTTCACTTTGCAGAGTATTAGGTCGCCTTCGTTCATGTTAGATTTAAGAAATTCGTTTATTTAAAGACTTTGAGCTTACAAGACTTCTTCGACTTTCGCTCGGATTTTTGCTTTTCCAGATGAAGGCAGGGCTAGGATTGTGTTGCAACCTAGGCATCTTACTTTCGTTGAGGCTTTTCCGAAAATTGTTTGTGATTCTTTGCATTTTGGGCATTTCACTTTTATGAATTTTCCTTTTTGTTCCATATTGTTGAGTGAAGATTTTGGTTTTTAAGTGTTTGGGGTAGTCGGATTTTTTTATTTTATTCGCGTGGTTTTTTGGAAATGTATGTATTCGAGTATAATATTGTTTAAAAGTAGTTTGTCGTTTTATTGGTATGCAGCGAAAATATATTGTGGTGACTGGAGGTGTTTTGTCGGGGCTTGGGAAGGGGATTGCGATGGCTTCGATTGGGAATATTTTATCTTCGTCGTATAAGGTTGTTCCGATTAAGTGTGATGGTTATTTGAATGTGGATCCTGGGACAATGAATCCGATTGAGCATGGTGAGGTTTTTGTTTTGGATGATGGCGGTGAGGTTGATATGGATTTTGGGCATTATGAGAGGTTTCTTGGAGTGCCGTGTAATGGGGACTGGAATCTTACAATGGGGCGAGTTTTTGATGAGATTAGGAAAAAGGAACGACGAGGAGATTATTTGGGGAAGACGGTGCAGATGATTCCACATGTTTCAAATTTTATAAGGGAACATTTTTTGAAAGTTGGTGATGATGCTAAGGCTGATGTTGTTATGATTGAGGTTGGTGGGACGATTGGGGACATGGAAAATGAATTGTATTTGGATGCGGTTCGAAGTCTTGCTCGAAAGGTTGGACGTGAGAATATTTTGTTTGTGCATTTGACTTATGTTCCGATTCCTTATGGGGTTGATGAGCAGAAGTCGAAGCCGACGCAGCAGAGTGTGAATTTGCTTAGACAGAGAGGGATTGACCCGGATGTTGTGATTGCTCGATGTAGTGAGATGTTGACTGATTCTATTAAGGGGAAGATCGCGAAATTTGGGAATTTGGATTTTGATAAAGTTTTGACTGGGATTGATGTTGATGATGTTTACAAGATTCCTTTGAGTTTTGAGGAGCAGGGTATGTCGCAGTTGATTGCTCGACGACTCAATATGCCGATTAGGGTTGATTTGGATAGATGGAAATGCTTGATTGAGAAGAGAGAGCGTGCGACTCGAGAAATTGTTGTGGGCATTGCGGGGAAGTATACTTCACTAGAAGATTCTTATGCTAGTATTATTGAGGCACTTCGACATTGTGAGGCGACGCTTGGGGTTCGGGTTAAGTTACGATGGATTGATACGGAAAAAGATGATTGTTGTAATTTGGATGGTGTTGACGGTGTTATCGTTCCTGGAGGATTTGGGTCGCGAGGTGTTGAGGGGAAGATTGATGTTGTTAAGTTTTGTCGAGAGAAAGGTGTTCCGTTTTTGGGAATTTGTTATGGGTTACAGATGGCTGTGATTGAGTTTGCGCGGAATGTTTGTGGGCTTAATGGCGCGAATACTACGGAGGTTGATAAGAATTGTAAACATCCTGTTGTGGATATTATGGAATCGCAAAAAAGTGTTACGGAGAAAGGCGGGACGATGAGACTTGGGGCCTATGTGGCTTATATTAAGAAGGGGTCGAAAGTTTTTGATTTGTATGGAAATGATGAAGTAAGTGAACGACATCGACATCGATATGAGGTGAATCCTGTTTATCATGGGGCGCTGGAAGGGAAGGGTCTGGTTTTGAGTGGGATTTCTCCAGATGGGACTTTGGTTGAATTTATTGAATTAGAGAATCATCCGTACTTTGTGGCGACGCAAGCTCATCCGGAACTTAAGAGTTCACTACTTAAACCGGCGCCTTTGTTCTTGGGTTTTGTTAAGGCGGCTATAAGGTATAAGGTATAAGGACGAGAAATTATACTTTTACTATTTCAACTTCTAGTTCTTTTTTTAGGACTTCTATGAATGAGGTTTCTTTGTCTCTTTCAACTAGGCAGCCTGCTGCGAAATGGTGACCTCCGACTTCGGCTATTGTTAGTGGGTTTTCTCCTCTGAATGTGATTACGGTTTTTTCTAAGACTTCTTTTAGGTTTCGTCCTTCTTGTCCGACTATTCTTGCTGAGACTTTGATTTTGTCTTCGCTGTATGCCATTCCTATTAGAATTGTTCCTTCGTCGTATGTTGGGGAACTTGATAGCATTGAGCAGATTGTTCCTACGATTGCGTCTTTGATTTGGTCTTTTGCGTTTAGGATGACGAAGCCTTTGCCTTTTATTTTTTCCATTTTTTCCGCTACTTTTAGACCTGAGACTAGTTCTTGTTTGTATTTTGTGTAGATGTCTAGGGCCTGGGCTTTTGCGGATTCTGATTCTAGGCAGTATGAGATTGCGATGTCGGAATAACCTAGCCTGGAGCATGCGTTGATTAGGGTTGAGATTTCGCGGACGTCTTCTTTTGTGTTGAAGAATTTTAAGATGTAGAGGTTTCCTAAAATGTCATCTGCTTTGTTGTATCCAGTTCGTCTTATCATAACTGCGGTTATTAGTTTTGACATTTCATCGTCGGAGAGTTCGAGCAATGTTTTGTCATAAGGGATTCCTGTTTCTCGGAGGATTTCCATCGCACCTGGGCTTGAGCCTGTAACTCCTGGGATGAAAGGATTTGTTGACCATTCAAGTGCTCGTCTTAGGGGCCTTGTTGCTGGATAGATTGCGATTCCTTTTTTGATTTGGAGGTCTGTTGCGTCTCTTATTATTTGTTGATTTATTTTTGAAAGGTTTGTTTCGTATCGGTCTCCAATTAATCCGATGACTGCCAGGCTTGAAAGTCCTTGGTTATTTGATGAAATTGCTTTTGCGAAGAGATAGCAGAGTCCAGCCCCTGTGGCTTGGTTGTTTTCTGGGGAATCGGTTAGGTGCGGGTTGATGATTTTTGTGTTTTTGTTGATTTTGGTTTTGTCTATTTCGTGATGGTCTATGATGAAAACTGGGTGTGTAATGTCTTTGAAATGGTCGAGATTGCTTGAGGCTAAGTCTGAGAAGAGGATTATTTCTGCTGGTTGTCTGGTTAGTTCTTCTTTTATGATGGAATTTTCTAGCCCCTTGACTATTCTGATTGAGAATTTTTTGTCTAGTCTGGAGAATGTTTTTGCTAGAATTGCGGCGCTTGTTATTCCGTCGGTGTCGTGATGTGAGATGATTCTTATGGGTTTGTTCTCCGAAATTTTTAGAAACTCTTTTACGAAAGTATCAATCTCTTTTAACATGGATGTAGGGAATTTAGATTGACTTAAAAAGATTTAGGTAACTTTGGCTTATTTTTTGGCCTTTTTGTCTCTGCCCGTGATCCCGAAGTATTTCTTTGTGATGTTTAGGCGGGATTGTGCGTGTTGTAGCTTGTGTTTTGCGCTTCGGTCTGTGATATTGTTTTTTAGATGTTCTTTCATTTTGTCTACTTTTTTTTCTGCGTTTTCTAGGTCTTCGTTTCTGTTGATTCCTAGTTCTTTTAGATAGGCTTTTAACTTTTTACCGAAGACTTTTGTTGTTGGGACTCCGTATTGGTCTCGAAGAATAATTCCTATTTGAGATGGTGCGTATGTTGCTGAAAGTTCTAAGATGATTTTTTTTAATTCGGGTTCTTTCATTTTAACCCATGTTGGTTTTGCCATTTCTGCCATTGTAATGTTTCGAATTTTGGCTTTTTAAGGTTTAGGGTTGGGTTTTAGCCATTAGCCATTAGCCATTAGCCATTAGAATTTTGCGAAAAATGTACTGGGATTTGTAAAATATAGCCCCGCGAGGATTCGCCTTCGCTTGGAACAAGCTCGGACACGGAAATTAAAAATTTCCTGGAAAAAATCTGAAGATTTTCTCCAAACTCAAGGGTTCGAATAAAAATAGCCCCGCGAGGATTCGAACCTCGGTCGCTGGGACCAAAACCCAGAATCCTTGACCACTAGACTACGGGACTGCTTGAGTTTAGGAGATTGAGTGGATTTTTAAGTCTTCTGTGGGGAGCTTTGGCGAAATCCTGTCAGATTTCACCAGAAATTGAAAATATATGATTTTCAAATATCCGGTTTTCGAGAAAGCGTCGTTTCCCGAAAACTGATTTTTAATGAGTTGTGCAACAAAAAGGGGTCATGTGGGGAGATTTTAAATAATCTTGATTGTTTTATTTTTTGTGAGAATGGATATTTTGGCTGTTGAGGTTGTTGGGATATTACTTTATTTTATAGTTTTTTATATTGCTTATAAAATTAAGAAGTTGGATTTTTTGGTTTATGTTACAGTTTTTGCAATACTTTTTGAGAATCTTAATGTGCTATTATTTGCTGATGTGACTAGTGGTTATTTTTATTCGAATGAGTTTTTGATTTATATTTTTAGAACTCCGCTTTTTATTTTTCTTGATTGGGCGATTTTGATTTTTGGGGCTTATTTACTTTCTTTGAAACTTAAGATGTCTAAGATTTCTAGGGTATTTTTTATTCCGCTTTTCGTGACTATTGTTGACTTTGTAATTGAAGGGGTTAGTGTTAATCTTGGATATTGGACCTGGAGTGCTGCTGTTGGCGGTGGTAATATTTTTTCCTTTATTCCGCCTAGTAATTTTGCTGGATGGATTGGGGTTGTTTTCGGGTTTATTCTTTGTTATGAATATTTGGATAGGAAGTGGCTTTCTATGTTTTTGGGATATGTTGTTTTTATTGGAGTTGCTGTTTTTTTTGTTTTTATTTCTAGGGCTTTAGGACTTCCTGATGATAATTATTTTACACTTGGAATTGTTTTTTTAATTTTTTTAATTTGCTTTGTTTATTCCTATCATTATAATAAAATTTTAAAGAAGAACAAGAAGGATTTTAGGGTGAATTATTTTTATGCTAATTGGGTTGTTTATATGAGAGGATTTTTTTATCTTTATGCTTTGTATTATTTTTTTGTTTACAGGCATTATTTGGATTTGGTTTATGATTTGGTTTTGATTGGGGTTTTGGTTGTTGAGGTTTATTTCTTTTTGAGGTTTAAGGGTATTTTGAAGAAGAAGATTTGAAATTAGCTGTTAGCCTTTAGCTGTTAGTCTTTAGCGGCTTTGGGTTCCATGTAAAACTATGCACCTTCGGCGCATGTTTCACATGGATCTTAATCGGGTGCATTGTAATGATAGAGTTTTTTATGAGAAGTAGAAATGATTCTTGGTTAATGTTTGTATCGGCCTCGTTTTTCTACTATTTCTAGTCTTTCTAGGATTGCTTTGGAGTCTTGCCATTTGTATCCTTGGCAAAATGCTTGGAAGAATTTTTTCCAGTTTTGGAAGTGTTTGGCTTGGAGTGCTTGTTTCAGGAGGTGGAGGTCGACTGCTTTGTCTTCGATTTTTATTGAGATGTAACTTAATCCGAAGTCGATTAAGTAGATCGCTTCGCTGTGAGATCGGCTTTCGCCTGTGAGATCGGCTTTCGCCTGTGAGATCGGCTTTCGCCTGTGAGATGAGGACAAGATGATGTTGGAGGTTGTTAGGTCGGAATGAATGATATTGTTCGCGTGGAGTTTTGCAACTTGACGGCCTAGTTTTTTCATTGCTGTGATTTGTTTTTGTTCTGGATAGTCGTTTAGGGTTTGGGATAGTTTGTCGCCTGGAACAAATTCCATATGAATCTGGAATTTATCGGTCGTTTGGTCGTTTGGTCGTTTGGTCGTTTGGTTTAAAATTCTTGGAACGTTTATTTTGGCTTGGATTGCTTTGGTTAGGATTTTGGATTCTGACTTTGTGCGCCTTGTTCTGATTTGGTTGTCGAGTTGAGGATGTCGGTAGGATTTTGGGATTCTTGTTTTTATTATGAATTGAGCTGGTGAGTTAGCCGCAGATTTCGCAGATTTTCGCAGATTTTTCGCTAGGTAGATTTTGGCTTCGGCGCCTTGGGATAGGAGTTTCATTTTTTGTATTTCCTGCTTTTTAGCCAAAGGTATAGTAGTATTGTGCATAGGACTGTTGCGGAAAATAGGGATGCTCCATCTCCTTTTGAAAACATTGGGATGGCTTTGCTTAAGAAGATATCGAAAATTATTGCACCTGCTATGTAGACTAGAGCCCAGACTGCGGATTTCCATGGGTGTTCGATTAGTTTGTTCAGGTTGATTGTACTGTAGAAGAGGTAGCCCATGAAGGCGAGAATTCCGAATCCTGCTACGTAGCCGATTGCGATGTAGGTGATTGCTAGGATCAGGATTATGTTGATTAGGCTTAGGGGGAATTTTTTTAGGAAGGATTTCCAGACTTTAGTTTTCCATTTTTTGAAGAGTTTTGGTGTCATAGTTATTTTAGTTCTTTCTTAATTTGTTCCCTTATTTTGTTTGTAAAAATATTGATTTCTTTTGAAATTTTCAAAATATTTTTTTCACTATAATTTTTTTGTTCTGCTATTACTTTAAGAAAATTATTATATTCCTCCATTTGTTTTTTTATTATGTTAGATATATAATTAAAGTTTGGTGGTGAGAACATCAGGAAATAATCCAATGCTTTCGCATTAGACTCTATTCTTCTTGGTAATTCTTCAGAGTTTCCTTCTTCGCTCATTTTAATACCTAAGAAATACCATTCATGTATTTGATTTATCTTATCGGATATTTTTTCATATTGTTTTATCTTTTCTATGAAAATAAAATTATTTTTTGTTAATTTCATTTGTACTTTATAGTTTAGAGCTACACTTACTATTGTCCCAATTATTACACCAATTGCTGTTGACAAAAGTATTTCATAATTTATCATTACAGCTTAATCTTCCCTCTAAACTTCTTTGCCATCTTCTGCATCATTTTTGGATCAATGTTTCCGTCTTGCATTCCCGATTGCATTCCCATCATTTCTTTTAACATCTTGTATTGTTTCAAGAGTTCTCTTATTTCTGTGGTTGTTGTTCCTGAGCCTTTTGCGATTCTTGCGATTCTTGAGGTTTGTTTTTCTAGGATTTCTGGGTTTTCAATTTCTGTTTCAGTCATTGAGGATATTGCGGATTTCCAATTTTTCATTTTGGCTTCTTGTTTTTGAAGTGCTTCTTTTGGTATTTTTGCGGCAGACATTCCTGGAATCATTCCGAGAAGTTTATCCATTGAGCCCATTTTGTTCATTTGTTCTAGTTGGGAATATAAATCTAGGAGTGTGAATTTTCCTTCTGCAAGTCGGTCTTCGATTCTTTGTTGTTGTCCCGAATCTGTCGCTGATTTTACGTGTTCTAGAAGTGCTTGGAGGTCACCCATCCCTAGGAGTCGTTGGATGAAAGACTCTGGATTGAAGGTTTCTATTTCGTGGATTTGTTCTCCGACACCAATGAAGTATACTGGGGCAGAAGTTTCTGCGCAGGCAGTTAAGCTCCCACCAGCTTTAGAGGTGCCGTCCATTCTTGTTATTATTACGCCGTCGATTGAGAGGGCTTTTTTGAATTCTGTGGCCTGAACTTTGGCTGTTTGTCCTACGTCGGCTGGCATGACTAGGATTCGGTAGGTGGGCTTTAGAGTTTTATTTAGTAGTTCTATTTCTTTGACTAGGTCTTCGTTTAGGCCGTCTCGTCCGGCTGTGTCTATTAGGATTAGGTCATATTTTTTTAGATCAGATTCGTATTTTTTGATTAGATCAAGGGACCTTTTTGTTGAAGACATTTTTTTGTTTTTTTCTTTGTCTTCGGGGGTCTCTATGAAATAGGTTAGTTTTGTTTTTTCTGCTAGTTGTTTAAGTTGTTCCATTGCCGCTGGACGTTGTGTATCTAATCCTAGTAATGCAACTTTTCTTCCTCTTTTCGCGTAGTAGAATCCTAGTTTTGCTATTGTTGTTGTTTTCCCTGCTCCGTAAAGCCCGAGGAACATTATGCTTGCTTGTTTTGGAAGTTTGAGTTCGTGAGATTCTCCGCCTAGGATTAGGAGAATTTCATCGTGGATTAATTTTACTAATTGTTCTTTTTTGTCTATTGAGGGAATTGTTTCGTCGTAGGCTATTTTTTTTATTTTTTGTGTTAGGGAAAATACTAGGGTTATATTGACATCGGCTTCGATTAAGGATTTTTGGATGTCTTTGATGATTTGGTCTATTAGTTTTTTGTCTAGGAAGATTGCGTTAGAGATTTTTTTTATTCCTGATTTTAGACTGCTGCCTAGTTTTTCTAGTATCATGTAAAATTGGAGGTTTGAGAGGTTTTTATGGGTGTCGATTTTAGCTTTTAACCTTTAGTCTATTTCGCAAAAAATTACAATGCTTTCGTATTATATTTCTTGTGGAGATTTGGGGAAATACTGAGTATTGGTAATGGTTGTTGAAAATTGGCACGCGAACGAACATGGATTTTCATGGATTTGACTTAATGGTAACGGTTGCTACCTGGCTTATTGAGTTTGTTGAGGAGTGGAACATACAAATTCTTATAAAGATAAATTGGTGTTTTTGATTATGGATAGATATTGGATTTCGGTTGCGGATGAGGATTTGAGGAAGGATTCTCGGTATGAGGATATTAAGGGAATGAAACTGTGCCAACCTTTGGTCGATGGTGTTGGTGTTGGTTTTGGAATGGTTGGAGATGACGGTAATTGGTATTTTGCGGTTTCTTCGGATGATGTGGAAAGGGTTAGTAATTATCTTAAAAGTCTTGATGGTGTAGATAGTTTAGATATTCATCCTGGAAAGTTTGATTTGCCTGGTAATTTAGAAAAGTTTTGTTTGGCTATGAGTAAACGTTTTGGGATGGAGAGTGAGTTTGCTGTGAAGAAGTGGGCTGAGCAGGTGAAGAGTGGTTTCGGAGGGCCGAAGTATGAAGGAGGGCTTTGCATTGCTTCTCATGAAAATGGAAGGGCCCTGGGGTTAAGGAATGTTTGCGTTGGGATTGAGGATATTCCTGAGATAAATAGGAAGACTATAGAAAAGAGAAAATCAAGAAGATAGTTGACTATAGCCCTAATTTTTCAATAAGTTTTTCTTTGAAAGGTTGGTTTATAGAAAATTAATTAAGTAGATATCCGCCTGTCCAATGTCTTTCGATATAATTATCTTTCTCTAAAGTGTCTAGGCATTTTTCAATTTCAATTTTGTTTTTATTCGGATGATTTTCAAGAAAGGCGTATATGTCTGATGATTTTGCAATATATATTTTTGGTCCAGAACATCCTGAAATTTTACATTTTGAAGTTTTGTTTCTGTTATGATATCTATTTAGTGTTCCGATGGAGCTTAATACGGCTTCGCATAAAGAAGTTCCTTTCCATTCGATTTCTGTTTTTATTTCTAGTTTTTCCATTGTGAATGCTGTTTATTTGTCTTTAAATATTTTGCTATTTGCTACTACTTTAGAGTTTTATCACATTGGATTTTTTGTGGGTTAGAGTCCTAATTTTTCAATAAGTTTTTCTTTGTCGAAGATTTCTAGGTCTTCGTATTTTTGTCCGGTCCCCAGGAATAGTATTGGGACTTTTGATACGTGGGCAACTGAAATGGCAGTTCCTCCGGATTCGTCTACATCTGCTTTTGAAAGAATTATTCCGGTTAGCCCGATTGAGTCGTTGAATGCCTTTGCCTGAAGGGTTGCGTCGTTTCCAGTAGTGGACTCGCCTAGAAAGATTTTCATGTCAGGCTTTGTTACTCTGGATATTTTTTCGATTTCCTTCATTAGCGAATCTTTGTTTTGCATTCTTCCTGCTGTGTCGATTAGGACTACGTCGATTTTGTTTTTTTGTGCGTATTTTACTCCGTCAAATCCGACTGCGGCTGGGTCGCTTCCATAGTCTTTTTTTATGACAGGGATTTTTAGGTTTTTCCCATGTTCTTCAAGTTGTTGGATTGCAGCTGCTCGGAAAGTGTCTGCGGCGATTAGACATACAGACATCTTGTTTTTTTGTAGGTAGTGTGCGACTTTTGCTATGGTTGTTGTTTTCCCTGAGCCGTTGATTCCTGCAAAAAGGATTACGAAAGGTTTTGATTTTGAATTTTTTATTTCTTCTAGGAAATTTGGAGGATTAATTAAGAGATTTTCTATTGCTGTTTTTAGTTCTTTGATTATATTTACTTCTTTTGTTGACTCTCCGATTAGGGATTTTTTTAGATGAGTTTCTATTGCTTCGACTGCTTCATATGCTACGTTATGTTGAAGGAGGATGATTTGGAGTTCAGAAAAAAGTTCTTCGAATTTTTCTTCAGTTAGGGCTTTTTGGAATAGACCTAATTTTTTCTTTTCTTCGGGTTTGTTTATGGGGAGTTCGTTTTCCTTGTTTGTTTCTTGTAGGGATTTTGTTTTGCTTACTTGTTGTTTTTCTTCAGATTTCTCTTTTTTGAAGATTGAGAAGAATGATTTTTTTTCTTTTGGTTCTTCTTCAATTGGCTGGATTTTAGTTTTAGTTTTTCCCCTTGACTTCCCCTTGACTTCCCCCTTTCTAGTTTTAGTTTTTTTATTAGGCTTTTCTTTTTTTATTAGGCTTTTTTCTTTTGGAGTTTCTTCTAAGATTTCTTTTTCTGGAGTTTCTTCATTTTTTGTTATCCAGGATTTTAGTTTTTCTTTTAGTTTGCCGAACATGATTTGTTGAGGAGAATTTTGTTTAAATTTGTTTGGTAAGTTAGAGTATAACAATTGTTTTAAAGTAAGTGTGATTTTTGGGTATATGTTGAGCTTTAGTGATATTTATGAGGCGATGAGGAAGGAAAAGTATAGTGAGAATTTGCAGATTTTGCCGAAGGGTTTTTTGCTTGAAGTTAGTAATTATTTTAATGATAAGAAAGAGTTTTTGAATAAGGAGGCTGATTTGTTTAGTGATGTTGCGATTAAGAGCAAGAAGAAGTTGGACAATGCGGTTTCGAGTTTTAGGGATTTGCTTAGGATTCGAAAGAAGAAGATTTTGAATTTGGCGTTTGTGGCTTCGCAAGTTGGGATTTCTAAGAAGGATTTTGAGAATTTGCTTGGGTTTGAAAAGGATTTGTTCGAGGAGTTGGTGAAGGCACTTGAAAGGGCTGAGAAGAATCAGGCTGCAGATATGAATGGCGGCGGGAAGGAGAAGGAGTGTCGGCATCGGCTGGTGAGGTTTTTGGATGATTGCCCAGAGTTTTTGGATGTCGAGGGTAACGCTGTTGGTCCGTTTGTCAAGGGCGAGGTTGCTAATTTAGAATGTGAAATTGTTGATATGTTGCAAGCAGATAAGAAGGTTGAAGTTATTAATTATTGATTTTATTGGACTGTTTTTTCGCTTTCGATGTGCGAGTATCTGTCTTGTAAACAGAGGGTCGAGGCTTTGACTCCCACAAAACTTAAAAATGAATTGTCCAGTTAGTTTGTATGCCTGCGTAGCTCAGTGATAGAGCATCTGTCTTGTAAACAGAGGGTCGAGGGTTTGACTCCCTTCGTAGGCTTTGTAATAGTTTTTTAAACTTCTAATCATTATGGTGAGAAGCAAGTGGGGAAAATTCTTTTTGATAATGGCGGAAGTAGCTATTATTATTGCGTCTATTAATTTAAGTATTATATTGTCGAATATTCAGGACTGGTCTTTTTCTTTTGTAATATGGACTCTCTGCGGGATATAAATTTTTCGCAGAATAGACTATTTTTTGCTATCTAAAGACTTAAAAAGTAAAATTTCGGGGATATAATATGCCAGGAAAAAATAAGCCGAAGCGATTTGATAGGAATAGAGCTTGGAGAGTTGCGCGACGAAAGAAAAGAATAGCTAAGTTAGTTAATGGTAATTCTAGGAATCGAGCACCTAGGCCTAAGAAAAAGAAGGCTGTTGTTGAGGCTGTTGCTGTTGAGAAAAAGGTTGTTAAGAAGGTTGTGAAAAAGGTTGTTAAGAAAGTTGTTAAGAAGGAATAAATGATTTTGATTTTTTAAAGTTTCGATTTTATATTGTCTAAAATTATTTTGCAATTTTCTAATACTTTGCATTCTGGGTCGCTTAAATCTATGTTTGAGTCTAGCGTGTGAAGGTTATTTGTTTTTTTGTAGTGTTCTTCTAGGGGACTTATTTGGTTTTGGTAAAGATCATATCTTTTGATTATGGTTTCTTCGGTATCGTCTTCTCTTTGATGTAGCTGATTTTCACAGAGGTCACAGATTCCTTCTTGTTTAGGTGGGAGTTTGTGCTTGTTGAAGATTTCTCCGCAGCCTTTGCAGATTAATCTTCCGCCTAGTCTTCTTAATACTACATCTTTATTGATGTCGAATTTTAGGACTGCTTTGATTCCGATTATTTCGTCTAGAATTTTAGCTTGTTCGATTGTTCTTGGGAATCCGTCTAGAAGCATTCCGGTTTTAGCGTCATCCTGATTTAGTCTTTCTTTTAGTAAATCAATTATTATTTCATCTGGCACAAAGTCTCCTTTGTCCATGTATATTTTTGCTTTTAGTCCAGCTTCGGTTTTGTTTTTGATTGCTTCCCTTAAAACATCTCCTGTCGATATGTGTGGGATGTTATATGTATCTTTTAGTCGAGAAGCGTATGTTCCTTTTCCTGCTCCGGGTGCGCCTAGGAGAACTATTTTCATAAATTTAGTTTGAAGAAATTGTTTATAAGTTTTATGGGGTTTATTCTATTTTTCTATAATGAACGCTTTCTTCTGGTTTTGTATAGAGGTGTATTTCATCTGGGCTAAACCAAAAGTCTATTTCATTTTGTGCAACTTCTGGGTCGTCTGTTGCATGGATTATTGTAATATTTGGTCTTCCTGATTTGTTCGCAAGGCCGAATGTGTCGTGTGAGAAATCGCCTCGAATTGTTCCTGGGGCTGCTTCGTCGATATTTGTTGGGCCTGCTAATCTTTTTACTGTTTTTACTGCGTTATGCCCCTGTAAAACCATTGCTATGATTGGAGAAACTTGCATGTCCAAAATTAGACTGTCTGCAATTTTTTGTCCTACTGGTATTGGATCAGTTTCCTCTGGAAGTCCTAATTTTTTCTTAAATAATTCTCCTTTTTCTTTTAACCATGCTTCGTCTTTGAAATAATGTTTTTCTAGAACTTCCTTTGAAGCTTGAATCATTTTCATTCCAACTATTTTCATTCCAACTTTTTCAAAACGAGTTATAATTTCTCCAGTTATTCCTCTAAGTATTGTATCTGGTTTTAGTAGAACTAGCGTTTGCTCTGAATTCATTCTTCTTCTTCCTCAACTTCTTCTTTTTCTGTCTCTGCTTCTTCTTCCTCAGCCTCTTCTTGGGTTTCTTCTTCGGAGATTTCTTGAATGTCTTTTATTTCTGCTTCGTTTTTGCTTATTGCTTTATTAATATCTATTTTTTTAAGATCTTTTGTCTCAAATACTCGGATGTCGCAAAATGATAATGGATAAACTTTTTTTAATTTTGGTAATAGCGTTTTTTGTAATGTCCCGTCGTAGATGTCTTGTGCTACTGTCATGTAATCTCTTTCTTTTGTGTATTCGATTATGAAGTCTTTTGTCGTGTTTCGAAGATTTTTTCGTACTACACGAGAAACTTTCTTTCGTGTGATTAGATGTGGCTTGAATGTAACTTTTGCGTCTGTGCATCTGACTTGGAATGAGTCTTCTATATAGTCTGTTCTTTTTCGCATCATTCGTCTGATATATGAAGATGCCAAGATTAGGCTATTTGGGATTGCGTATAGGGTTCCTTCTCGGTTGAAGATTCTTAATTTTACGGTTAGCCCTTTTCCTCTTAATTTTCTTGTTAGGTCTAATTTGATTGTTTTGTCATCTAGTTCCTGTGGTGTTCCTAGAACTCTAAGTGTTTCTCCTAGGAATGGAACTTTCACGTCGATATATTTTTTTCTTTCTGCCATTTTATTCTAATACCAATTTGCTCGTTCGGATACCTTTCTTTTGGTCTTTGCCTTTGTTGCAGACTGTGCAAGTGTAGACGATAGCTGTTTTTTTAGTTGTTTTACGTTGATTTTTTGCTTGGTTTTTCATACGAGAATAACGTCCTAGATTTCCGATTCCTCGGTTTAGTCCTCGTAGCATTGCTCTCATCTTTGAACCTCGCTTCATTGTTGAGGGCTTGCCAGTACTTTGCTGTTTTACTTTTTGATCTGTCTTCTTTTTACAGTATGGGCAGTATCGATTTAGCTTTTTTGGCATTTTCATAAGGTTATGGTTTGATTTTTGTTTTTAAAGTTTTGGGTTGGTATGGTCCCACAGTTAAATACCTTGTATTTAATAGATGGTAGATTTTAGAGATTAGATTTTAGATTCTACAAAAAGCCAAGGAGTACCCTCACAGATATTTATTTTTTTTGGTTGAGGCAGTCCCTTTTCGACTCAGTTGTCTTCTTGTGGAAATTTGTTTTTGGAATGTTTTATTAATATTAGAAGGTTTAGTTTTGTATGAAAATTCGGTTTTTGAAAGAAGGTGGGCAGAGGGCGTTTTTGGATGATGTTATCTTGAAGTTGAAGAGCCCTAGTCTTCGAGGATTGTTGCAGTTTGGGTTTGTTGTTCCATATTCTACTTTGAAGAATTATTATAGCGAGGTGAGGTTGATGCCGAAGAGTTTGGTGGTTGATTTTTGTGAGGTGAGTGGTGTTGATTTTGGTTCTTTGAAATTTGAGGAGCTTGAAGAGAATTGGGGTCGGGTTTTAGGTGGGAAGGTTGGGAAGAGGAAATAAAATTTTTGGGAATGGGTTGTGAGGATAGAGCATTAGTTTTAAGGGAAGCTTTTGTGCAGTAAAAATTAGGGAAAGCCAGTATAACATTTTGATAATTCGCGAGGTAAGCTTCAGAGTAAATTTTGGCGCTTGTTACAATTGCAATGTATCTAGATCTATTCTAGAAAAATCATAAAGTTTTTTCTCTTTTAAATCATAAAAACAGTTTTCGAACTTGTTCTTTTTATTGTGAAATTTGAATAAATTGGTTTTAATTAGATAAATTTGTGACTTCAGTGGTTTGCCTGGATAACACCACAAGATCCATTTTTCATGTCCATGAACATAATTATTTTTTAAAAACATTTTTCCCTTAGCGATTAAATAAAATAATAATGTTTCTTCTAAAAAGAAATTTAATTGATTCTTATCAAGTTTTTCCTTTCCTGTGCTTTTCAAATCTTCTTTCATGTATTTTTGAAAACTTTTATCTTTCTTATAGAATTTTTTTAATTGACCAAGAAGGTTCGTATAATTTTTACATTCTAATAAAGCTTGATTCCATGTGATAAAAGAAAATGCTTGTTCAATGTAAAATGGATTTTTTGATATTAGTTTTAGAAATTCATTTTTGTGTGAGAGAATTAAAGGCATGAATTTATTTTTTAAATCTGATGCCTTTTCATCAGAATTGAAGTAAAGATAGTCGCCATAAATAAAATTTAAGCCAACTAGGGGCTTTATTATTTTATCAGGACTGAAGATTTTCATATATTCCCAACAATTCTTTGCATTTTGAGAGTTTGAGATTCTACTCATGGAAATCGGGAATACCAAAATGCCTTCCTCCTGTGGAAGTTTATTGATATCAAAAAATTGATTTGTAAGATTTTTAATAGCCATATTATTTATGGACAGAATGGACTTATTAAAATTTTGTCTTTTCACGTACTAAAATTTATTTTATATGACATGGACTAAGGCAGTAATTTCATTTGTTTTTTTTGAAAATAAGCATGAGGATAAATGATCCCGCCAAGAATCGGACTTGGGCCTCATCGAAGTCAACGATGCGTTCTGCCATTAGACTACGGGATCTTGAATTTATTTGAGGATTTTCTTTTTTAGTGTTTTTGTTAGTAAGTTAGTAAGCTACTTAGTAAGTTAGGAAGTTTTATAAGTTTGGATTTGTTTTGTTTTTTGAGGATGAAAAAATATTTGTTGCTTATCGAGGATGAAGAATTGTGGGCGAAGTTTAAGGATAGTATACAAAAGGATATTAATAGCGAGATTATGAAGTTGATTAAGGAGAAAGTCAAGACGCAGTCTTGAGGTATTAGAAATTAGATGGTAGAAATTAGAAGGAAAAAGGGGCAAGTGACGATTTTTATTATTTTGGCGGTGTTGATAGTTGGGGCTTTAGTTGCATATTTTACTTTGCGTGGAAGTTTCGGGGAAAGTGTTCCTGAAGAGCTTTTGCCTGTTTATGATTATTATGTTTCTTGTTTGCAGGATCAGGCTGAGGATGGGGTAAGACTTTTGGGTGAACAGGGAGGGCGAATTGATGTCGGAGAATTTTTTCCTGGAAGTGCTTATATGCCTTTTAGTAGTCATTTGGATTTTATGGGACAGGGTGTTCCTTATTGGATGTATGTTTCTGGAAATAATATGCTTCGGGAAAATATTCCTACGAAGACTTCTATGGAAAATGAACTTGGTGAATATGTTTCGGCTCGTGTTGGACTTTGTGATTTTTCTGATTTTGAGATGCAAGGTTTTGATGTTTTTGTTGACGATAAAAATGTTCAAACGGCTGTTCGTATAAATGATTTAGATATTGAAGTTGAGGTTTTGAATAAGATTAATATTTTTAAGGGAAATAGTTCTGTTGTTGTTGGTTCTCATAGTTTTGGAATCAAGAGTAAACTTGGTAAATTTTTTGGTTTGGCATTAGAAGTTTATAATTACGAAAAGGCTAATATGTTTTTGGAGAATTATGCATTGGATGTTTTGAGGCTTTATGCCCCGATGGATGGAATTGAGATTGGTTGTGTTCCGCGGGTTTTTGTTGAGGAGAATGTCGCCAGTGAATTGAAAGATGCCTTGGTTGCTAATATTGGTTCGATTCGACTTGATGGGGATTATTATGATTTGTCGTCTAAGGGGCGTGAATATTTTGTCGAAGATAGTGGTTTGGATGTTGATGAGCAATTGAGTTTTTTGTATATGAGAGATTGGACTACTAGGATTGAAATGTATGGGGACAAGGTTGCGCGACCTGTTGGGTTGCAAGAAGGGATGGGGATTTTAGGTTTTTGTTATGTTCCTTACCACTTTGTTTATGATGTTAATTTTCCTGTGATGGTGCAGTTTTATGATGATGAAGAATTGTTTCAGTTTCCTGTTGGTGTTGTGATTTCTAAGAATCAGGCACGAGAGGCGATGCCAACGACTAATGGCAGAAATATTGAGTCTAAGGTTTGTGAATTTAAGAATCAGAAAGTTGATGTTTATACTTATGATACTGATTTGGAATCAGTCGAGGCGCGGATTAGTTTTAAGTGTTTAGACGCTGTTTGTCAGATTGGAGAGACGAAGCTTTATTCTGGCGAGGCTGTTTTGAGGGGAGAATTTCCGCAGTGCGTTAATGGATTTATTATTGTTGATGCTCCCGGATATGCTCAGGCTAAATATCAGATTTCTACTAATGAGGAGATGCTTGCGAATGTGGTTTTGAAGAAGAAGTATAATTTGAGTTTGGATTTGGGTGAAGTTGATCGTGGCGTTGTGACTTTTGTTTCGAGTGATTATTCTGTTACGGTTCTTTATCCTGAAATGGATTCTATCGAATTGATTGAGGGTTATTATAATGTGAGTGTTCATGTTTATGATGGTTCGAGTTTGAAGTTTCCGGCGACGAGTAGAAAGGAATGTGTGGATGTTCCAGAGTCTGGTCTTTCTGGAATGTTTGGAGGGATGAGTGAGAAATGTTATGATATTAATATGCCAGAGATGGATATTGATTTTGCGGTTGTTGGTGGCGGTAAGGTGCAGGAATATATTACTTCGGAAGATTTGGCTAATTCTAAAGAGTTGAATTTGAATGTGCCTTTGTTTGGTTTGCCGACGAGTATTGAGGGATTGGCTGCGAATGCGGAGAGGGTTGATGACGAGATTGTCGAGGTGTACTATGAATAAAATTGAAAATTTTATTCATGGTGGTGGTTTGGGGGTTTGGGGGTTTGGGGGTTTGGGTTGTTCCATGAAAAAGTTTTTGTTTTTGTTAGGAATGATTTTTGTGATGAGTGGGGTTTTTGCTTATAGTAATCCTTCTAGTAATTGGCAGGCGAATCAGCCGACGTTTGATGATTTGTATGCTGGGGATTTTGAGAATTATTGGCCTATTCTTTCTGGGATGAAGGATGGACAGTGTAATGCTACGACTGATTTTGTGATTGGAATTCCGCCTGGAGGATGTAGCCCGTCGGTTGTTACGAGTGATTTACTTGCCGAGCAAAATGTTCCGGTTTTTTGTCAATTGTATGCGATTAAGGTTAATCCTTTGATTAAGGTTTCTGCGATTAAGTCTATTTCGTTTAAGGGAGATTATCCTGAGGGTGTTCGGTCTGTTGTTTTTCATCCGGCTCGTGCTGCTGTTAAATCTTATTCTACTTTGCTTGGGAGTCCAACTTTGGAGAACATTGGTTATGTTGTAATTATTTTGAAGCAGGATAAGGTTGAGGCGAATATGACGGAATGGATTTTTGGGAATTTGACTGCCACGATGACTTATGATGCGGAGGAAGCTTATGGGACTGGATCTGGAGATTATTATTTGGAACCGATGGGGGAGAATGAATGGCAACAGAATTATATGGCTAGTTCTTTTTGGAATGGTCGAGGATATTTGAGAGTTTTGGATGTTGAAAATGGTGTTGCGAGGATTCAGGTTATGGGTAGTAAGGATAATGTTTTGAGGACACTGACTTTGAAAGAGGGGGAGACTAGTAGTTCGAGTTATTTGCCTGGGTTTTATTGTAAGGCTGGATTAAAGGTGAAATTGACGGATATCACTACGCAGGAAGATATGGCTTTGCTAAATGTTGATGGGAGTAATATTTGGGTTAGGAAGGGTAGTAAATTTTTGGATGGGAAGTGTTCTGTTAGTAAATTGGTTGTTCGTGGGAATAATGATGGTGAGATTACGATTTCTTGTTCTGGTGCTGGAAAGATTGCGCCCCTAGTTTTAAGCGGAGAAGGAGTTATGTTTAAGATTGTTAAGGGAGAGGCTGAGGAGGAAGTTGAGGTGAAGGTTGGAGGGAAGGTTACTCAGGATTATTATTTGTCTTATGTTGGGAAGTATCCCAAGGGATTTGACGAGAAGGAAAGAGATATCGTTATTTTGACTAAGGGGATTAGCAGCGTTAAGAAGATGACGAATATTTATGCTGAGGTCAATAAGCTAGCTGACAAGAAAGGGAGTGAGGCGGATTTTACTGGTGTATTGGAAGATTGGATGAAGGCTCAAGGAGTTGAGGGTTTTATTTTGGAAAAAGGTCAGTATGAAAATGGTGTGACTTTTTTTGGGGTTAGTAATGTTTTGGAAGATGAGAGTTCTGATGTTTATTTTGAGAAGTCGGTTTTGATTGTTAGAGATGAGCTGGTTGAAGATTATGGGAGCGAGGAGAAAGAGATTGGTGGGACTTGGGGAGAGGAGGCTTTGTATGAGGAGATTGTTTTGGCTGGGAAGATTGGCAATTATATGACACAGAAGAAATTGATGGATTTATTTTTGAAGAGGTATCCTTTGGCTGCTAGTGCTAGTTATGTTTCTGATATGAGGGCGAGGATGGATGGGACGGATTATTCTAAGAGTTTTGTTAATGTTTATGTTGGGGATGAATTTAAGTCTATTAGTGTTGTGGATTTTAAGGCGGCCAGCTCGGGAGAGAAGACTGTTGATTTGAAGGTTGGGCCTAATTTTTATTCTGGGCTAAATGAGAGTGATAATGTTAGTTTAGGGGGGGATGTTGGGACTGTTAATATTTTGAAGATTGCTCCTGGAAGGGTTAATGTTAGATTTTATAGTAAGATTTCGAAGGCTACAGGAGTTGATAGGTCTAGGACTGTTTGGATTAATGAAGGGTCGCATGAGAATTTTGCTGGTGTTGATTTTTATGTTGAAGAGATTCGTGTTAATGAGGTTGCGCATGTGACGCTTATTCCGGATGTTAAGCATGATAAGAGTGAGGCTGATTTTACTTTTAGGATTGGAGTTGAGAAGAGAGCGATTGAGCTTAGTCCGGAGAGGGCGACTGAAATGATTAAGAATTTGAATGTGTCGATTGCGAAGTGGGAGGGAATTGTTGAGAGGCTTGGGAATGTTGTGACTGGTCTTAAGGGGGCGTGTTTTGCGACGAGTGCGGTTCTGATGATTAAGAATATGGCTACGGGAGTTTCTGGTGAAGCTGCTGCTCGTAGCAAGGTGATGATAGAGTACAAGAAGAAGTGTGCATTGGAGCATCCGGATATGACGCGGACTCAGTGTTATAATCTTTTGAGTAAGGAAATTGATGCGGATGTTGTGGCGATGACTGGGGTTTTGAGTGGAGTTAATGCAAAGATGGAAGCTGCACAGAAGGGGAATATTGGAGATAGCGGAGGATTGTTTGGGGGCGAAGGGATTTCTAATGATACTAAGTATAAGGAAGATTTGAGGAAGCAGATTGTGGGTAATCCTGTTATCGTGAATGTTGGGAATGAGGAGATTAAGGTTCCTACTTCTTCGCTTTATACGACTTCGCAGATTCGTGCGGTTTTGACATGGGAGGCGGCTAGGGGGAAGGGGAGTGTTGAGAGTGTTGCGAAGAGTGAGATGGATGATGCTTTGAGGAATGTGGCATTGGCAGAGAGGGCGTCGGCGGATAAGAATAAGGCCGTTAGTAATTTGGTTGGTAAGCTTGGGACTGGAGTGACTTCTATGGATGTTGTTACAATTGTTGATAAGGATACGAAAGTTTTTCAGGGAAGTGGTAAGACTGTTAGGGATTATTCTTATTTAAGTGGGCTTGGGTTGAAGGATTCTCAGAAAGTTCAAGTTGCTACTTATGGCGGAGAAGAATATGTTTTGATTTTGGGAGAAAATGATAAGAATGGGGTTAGTGGGGTTGCGGAGGTTTATCAGTATAATAATAGTAAGTGGGGAAAGGTGGCGAAACCTGATTTTTTTAATAAGGTTGTTTTTTCTGGGGCTAGCGATTCTAAGGATTGTTCTAATGTTTGGCCAAAAGGGACGGCTAGGGTTAGTTATTATGAATCTGGGGACAACAAGGGACTACCCGCAGTTGTGCCGTTTGATTTGAATAGTGGCTGGTATGCGATGGTTGCAAATAGTGGTGGGACTTTTATTGATGATTCTCCTCAGGGGTATACTGCTTCGGCTGATGTTAGGTATTTTAAAATTTGTAATATTGGGACGAATGGTTTGATGCAATCTGGAACTGGGGACGATTTGTGTCAGAGTTTTGATGTGAATACTGTTGGGGAAGTTAAGAATTTTATTCCGTGTCCTAGAATAAGTTCTGGTGAGGTCAGTAGACTTTATGGAAAGGCTAGAGAGGCGATTAAGCAGGCTTCACAACAATATGGGAAAAGAGGGATAGGTATTTTTGATGAGATGATTGAAGTTGGGGCGCCGATGAGTGAGATTGGTGGATTTGAGTGTCAGGATTTTATGAGTCCGTCGGACTGTAAGTTAATGTTTAATGTTTGTGACCCGGTGATTTGTCCTCCTAGCCGATGTGATTTTGGCGGGAAGTTTCCAGTTAGTGATGTGATTCAGACTGGGATTGTTGGAAGTTTGGTTTTGTGTTTGCCGAATGCGAAGGAGGGAGTTTTTATTCCGGTTTGTCTTAGTGGTGTGCATGCTGGACTTGATGCTTATCTTTCTATTTTGAAAAGCGAAAGGGAATGTTTGACCCATAGTATTGAGACAGGAGAGATGATTGGGATTTGTGACCAGATTACTTCGATTTACAAGTGTGAGTTTTTTTGGAGGCAGTTGTCGCCTTTGATGGACCAGATGATTCCCGGTGTTATTGAATATGCGATTAGCGGAGGACGGGTTCGAGGTGGTGGGGAGTATGCTTTGGTTGAACAGTCTTGGAATACGATGAAGCAGAGTGTTTCTTATTTTAAGGATGTTTATGCGCAGAATGCTTTCAAGGCGTTTAATATTAGGAGTACGCAAGAAGTTGGAAGTTCGGTTTGTAAGGCATTTGTGGGGACTAGTGTTCCTGGTAGTGCAAGTTTTATTGAGGACTTGTTGGCTCCGGAATCTCCGAGTCAGTTTTATGCGCAGTTTAGTGAGAAGCTTTTTAGTGGAGCAACTGTTCCGTCGACTAGTCAGTATAAAGTTTATTATCACATTTATGCTGGGAAGGATGCTGGTGTTCAGTATAAGGTTTATTTGAGGGACCCGCCTGCGACGAGTTATTATTCTTCGACTCCTGAGGTTTCTGTTAAGTCTGGTTATATTGCTGCGGGTTCGAGTGCTGATGAGTCACTTGATTTTACGGCGCCTAGTGGTTACAAGGAACTTTGTGTTGTGATTAATGCTCAGGAAGAATGTGGTTTTAAACAGGTGACTACGGACTTTGGTTTGGATTATTTGAGTTCGAAGTATGTTGAGGAGCAGGCGACTGATACAGATATTACTACGGAGAAGCAATGTATTAGCGGGAATCCTTCTGCCCTTTCCATGGCTACGCTGAATTTGCAGAGTGGAGCCGACGAGATTATTAGCCCTGAGATTGCAATGAGAGGAATTGTTCGGGTTTGTGCTTCGACTAATCCTGATGCTGGAGTTACTACAGAAGACTACGTCTTATGTAGCGGTGGTTCGGAGGTTGGGGGGTCTGGTAGTTCGGGATGTGGTGTCGGATTTTATTGTGGAGCTAGTGGCTATTGTGAGTCGAAGAGTGATGTTGGTATTATGCAGCGACATGGTTCTAGGTGGAAGGACGTTGGATATTGCGGAGAAGTTAATTTGAGATGTTGGTTGGATGTTGATTCGGTTAAGAGTGACTTGGAAAAGATTGAGATTTTTAGTGGGGCGTCGATTAAAATGCTCGATGAGCGACGAGGTTTGATTGATAATGCGAGGCTTGATTTGGAAGGGGTTGCGGCTTTGCTTTCTAAGGCTCGGCAGGATATTAACAAGTTGGCTGTTTCTAAATCCGTTGGGGATGGATTAAAGATTGTTGGTGAGTTGGATAGGGTTATTGGAAATGATAGTATGAGTGGAGCTGGGACGAATGGGGATCGGGCTGAGGCATTGAGTTTGAAGGCTAGTGTTTATCGGTTGCTTGTTGGATTTAAGATTAAGGATGCTGTAGATAAAGTTGTTGAGGCGAGAGAGGAAGTTAGTGAGGATGATTTTGTTGGTGTTAATGTGACTGGAAGCGAAGGAGAGGTTTTGAAGGTTTGTGATTCATATTGCAAGGATGAGCAAGGTTTTGATTTTGGGGAAGTTGTCGGCGACGAGGGAGAGAGTTGTGTTAATAGGGGTGGCGGATATAGTGATGTTGAGGGAGGATGTTGTTGTTTGAATGAGGGAGAAATTCCTGTTGATTCTGGAGAGATTGCTGATAGTGGTTTGCAGGAAATAAAAGATTATGTTGCTAAATGGGAAGGGTTTAGCGGAAGTGTCTATGTTATTGATGGGAAGAAGCATATTGGGGTTGGGCATCAGCTTTCCAGTGAGTCAAGGGATCTTTTCTCTAGGGCATTTGATTGTAATACCCAGTGTTTTGATGATATAATTGCGGGAAATAGAAAGTTAACTGAAGAAGAAGGGAGGGCTTTGTTTGCTTATGAACTTGATGTTCACATTAAGAGGACAATAGTTTTGTTCCCAGAGTATAATTCTTATCCTGTCTATGTAAAGAAGGCACTTGTTAATGCTGTTTATCGAGGAGAAATGGAGGTCGGGCAGAAGACTGTTGATTTGATTAATTCTGGGGAGTGGAGAAAGGCGGCTGTTGAATATATTAATAGAGTTGATTACAGAGAGGCTGAGGCGAAGGGGATTGGTGGAATTGTTGATAGGATGAATGAGAATAGGGATTTGTTTTTGAGATATGCTGTTGAATTGGAAAGCGGTGTTTCTTCTGTGGATGATTCTGCTGAAGAAGAAGAGTATTTTGCTGAATTTGATTTTGTGGGTGACGATGCTGGTAAAATTTATTTGAGCTTGGAAGGTTGTGACTTAGATGTTGTTGGGACGGCTGCTGTTATCGCCGGAGGTGAAAGCTGTCCTCTCTATGAGATTTATGTTAGTCCTTTGGGGGACGGGACTTATGATATTATGAGTAGGGAGAAGGAAAAAACTGGGTTTTCGCGTTTTTTTAGTTTTTGGCCCAGTAAGGATGTTTCTTTGGGGAAGATAGATTTGAGTTATTCTGATTCTTTCCTTAAGGATAAATCTAGTGATGCAGATGAAATTTTTAAGGAATATGGTCTTTCGGAAGAAAGTTTGCTTAAGGGTTTCTCTGATTCTAGGAGTGCGGAGATAAAGACTGAGGCCATTTCTGATAGTAAGTTAACTGAGGTTGTTCAGGCTGCGATAAAAGAAGGAATTTTGGATAAAAATTGTGAGAAATATATTGGTTCTATTAAAGAGGTTGCAAATAAATATTCTCAATTTGATGCTTTGATGCTACTTTCGCTTATGCAACAAGAGAGTACTTGTAATCCAGATGCTAAGTCTGGGTCTAATGCTTATGGTTTGATGCAAGTTGCGTCTCTTGATATTTGTAAAAGTATTGGGGTTAATTCACCTTTAGATGTTTTGGGTTCTAGTAATTCTAAGACGAATATTGAATGTGGGGTTATGATTTTGGATCAGAAATATAAAGAGAAATATAAGCGATACTCATGTAAAGAATTTTATAGTAAGAGGCAGAAGCAACCAGAAATTGATGAAGTTTATTATGGTGTGGAATATGCTTTGCGTGGTTATAATGGATGGAGTTGTGCTCGTACCTTGAAAGATGGCAGGGAAGTTTATGCAGATCATTTGTTTGTTGAAAAGGTTGTTGATGATTATGATTCTTTGAGAGAGATTGCGAAGGAAATCTAATTTTTATGAAAAAATTAATGAAGGTTGGGCTTCGCTTCAGAGAAGCTTGCTTTTTGACTTCATAAATCTCGCAACGAAGGAATCGAAGCACTGGGTTTTAATAAAATATGAGGGGAGGAGGATTCTGCTCACAATTTACATTTCGTGAAAATTTAGTTAGATTTATTTTCACTCAAAGCGAATTGTTCGCCCCCGTATTTTTGGTCAGTTTTCTGATTATCTTCAAGCCTTAGAATTCTAAGCCCATCAAATATAATTTCTTTTGGAAATTATATAAATATGAGGGGAGGAGGATTCGAACCCCCGTAGGCAAAAACCACTACGGCCTAAACGTAGCCCGTTTGACCGCTCCGGCATCCCCTCATAGGATGTTAATGAGTAAATTTTTTGGTATAAAAGCTTGTTGGTTTTGATGAGGATTATTCTTGAACTTTTCTTTTCTTTCTTTCGTTTTCTTTTATCTTAAGTTTATCTTCTAAATCTAATCTGTCTAATAATTCTTTGTACCGATTTCTTATTGTGACTTCGGTGATTCCGGCAACGTCGGCCACTTCTCGTTGGGTTTTCTTTTCGTCGTTTATTAGGGCGGCTACATATAATGCTGCTGCTGCGATTCCGGCTGGCCCTCGTCCGCTTGTTAGTTCAGAGACTTCGGCTTTACGTAAAATTTTTAATGCTTCATTTTGGGCCTGTGGAGAAAGGTGCAATGTTGAAGAGAATCTTGAGATGTAGTCTTTTGGTGAGGATGGCGTTACCTTTAATCCGATTTTTCTGATTATGAATCTGTATGTTCTGCCGATTTCTTTTCTTTCGACTTCGGATGCATTTGAAATCTCATCAAGTGTTCTTGGGATATTATATGATCTGCATGCTGCGTAAATACAGGCCGCGATTACGGATTCCATTGAACGACCTCTGACTAGGCCTCTTTGTAATACGAAGTTGTAGATTCTTGCGGATTCGTCTCGGACTACGGATGGTAAGTCTAGGAATGAGGCAACTCTTCTTAATTCAGACATTGCAAGTCTTAAATTCCTTTCAATTGATGTTGAAACTCGTTCTTGCCATTTTTTTAGACGAAGGTATTTTCTTGTTTGTTGTGTTGAGTCTAATCTGTAGATGTCGGAGATTTCCCCTACATTTGTTGTTAGTCCTTTGTCAAATTTTTGTAAAGATATCGGTGCTCCGCCCCGGGATTTTTTTTCTGATTTGTCGAAGCTTCTAAGTTCGTGAGAAGTGTCTACCATGTTTTCTTCTACTAGGAGTCCGCATGAACCGCAGATTATCTCTCCTCTTGTTTCGTCTGTGATCAATTTAGAACTGTTACACTCTGGACATTTTTTGGCAGCCATAGTAAAGTTTATAAAAGGAAGTCTTTTTTAAAGGTTTCGGTCATAATATTTCTCGTCGATAATCTGATTTTAGGATTATTTTATTGAAAATTTATTTATTTATCGGTTCTGAAGTTGATAATCTGATTTAATCCAAAGGCAAAAGTTTAGCCTGAACGTTTCCTTCTTGTGAAGGTCGGTTTGTTATTCGTGCCTTTCCTAGCTCTGTTTCTATTATCGCACCTTTTACTAAGACATTTTGTCTTGCTAGAAAAACATTAGATGGTGTTTCTACTACTGTTTTGATTGTGGATTTTTTTGCTTTCCCCTTTACCATTACGTTTACGATATTATTTAGGAAAGATACTAGTTTTGTTGTATTCCCCCTGCCTCCTAGTAGTTTTGTTTTTCTTTCTCCGATTTTTACAATTCTAGTTTGATTTTGTCTGCCTGTTAGTTTCTTTTTCTTAGGCTTCTTATATCTGCCGCCAGAGGTTTTTCTTCCTGATTTCATAAAGGGGTGAGAAAATTTTGGTTTAAATAGGTTGTGGTTGTCATGGCTTTTTAAAGTTCTGGGGATAATATATTATTATAGAAAAAAGTTTAGCTGAAAAGTTAATAATATTTGTATAAATTAATTATAATTTTTGTTTAAAATAATGGAGATGATATTTTTTAGGAATTTAATGTGTTTTGGCGCATATAATTGTTAAAGTGTAGGTGAAATATGAAATTTGAATAGAAAAGATATCCTATGTGGAGGAGAATTGTAAATAAATTGCAAGTGTTTCTGCTGAGTAGTACATAATTTATTTTGTATTTTCAGGTTATTTAGTTTCGTGGAATAACTCTGTTGTAGATTTAATCAAAGAGGACGGTTGTGTATAAAAATGTTTATAAGCGAGTTGCACCACAAAATAATAGAGATGAGCTATAAAAGAGTTGTGAAAAAAAATGGGAAGGTTTACGGGCCATATGTTTATGAGAGTTATAGAGATATGGAGGGGAATGTTAAGAAAAGATATTTGGGGAAGAAGAATGTTTTGAAGGAGAACTCTTTGACTAGTTCTTTGTTTATTTGGTTTTTGGCTGTTTTATTTTTGTTTGGCATGGGTTATACCACAGATTTTTATTTTAATAATGGACAAATTTTTGGAAAGTTGACTGGATTTGTTGTTGAAACTCAAGTGGATGATTCTGGTAGCACTGAAGTTTCCGAAACTCCTGCCGAAACTCCTGCCGAAACTCCTGCCGAAACTCCTGCCGAAACTCCTGCCGAAACTCCTGCCGAAACTCCTGCCGAAGAAATTGTTGAAGATGGAGATGGATCTGGGGATGCTGTTGAAACTCCTGTCGAGGAGATTACTTCAGATACTCCGGTTGAGAGTTTAGATGAGAATGAAAGCGCGGAAGTTGTCGATGTTGTGGTTATTGAAGAGAATGTTTCTGAAATTGTTGAAGCGGTTAATGAAGAGGTTAATGAAGAGGTTAATGAAGAGACTAATGAAACGGTTAATGAAACGGTTAATGAAACGGCTAATGAAACGGCTAATGAAACGGCTAATGAAACGGCTAATGAAACGGCTAATGAAGAGGTTGCTCTTATTGTTAATGAAAGCTTAATTGTTGAAGATATTTCTGAGGTTATTGGGGGTGGTGAAAGCTTAATCAATGAAAGCTTAATCAATGAAAGCTTAATCAATGAAAGCTTAATCAATGAAAGCTTAATCAATGAAAGCTTAATCAATGAAAGCTTAATCAATGAAAGCTTTTTGAATGTTTCGGAGATTTCGACTTTGCAGTATAAGGCTGTGATTGGACGTCCTGTTAAATGGATTAAGGAGGTTAATGTTAGTGGAAATTTGTCGGTTGAAATTCCCAAGGGTTCTATTAATATTTCGGTTTTGACTGATGATGAGGTCGGCGCGGCGATTGAAGATGTTTCGTATTTTGCGGAATTGGTTGGGGATGTGGATCGTGAGGATTTGAGCAATGGTGTTGTTTTGACTGGAAATGTTGTAGTGGATTTGGATTTGGATAAGGGTTGGATTACGAGGTTTTGGGAATGGATAATGGGTTTTGTAATAACGGGGCAGGTTATTGACATTGGCGATATGCAACAAGAAGAGGATGGTGTTGTGATTAGTGAAGGAGATGATTTTACCGTTGTTGATTTGGGGGGGGTTGTGAATAAAACGAATGCGAAGAAGATTGCGGTTGAATATTATACTCCAGCACCTGAGGTGCGCGAAGCTGATTTGGAAAATGGGAAGAGAGTTGTTGTTTCAGCGTTGAGTGAATTTAATTATTCGGATGTTTTGGCTTATGCTTTGATTGACGGCGAGATTAAGGTGAATGACTCTCGGTTGAAGATTTATTGGTATGAGGACGAGGAATTGAAAATAAAAAATAAGAAAAAAAAGGGGGAGGAGAAATCGGTAGAGTATTTGTTAGAGAATGGAAGGGATGTTGCTTGGACGAGTGTGGATTTTGTTTCGCATGATTTTGATGAAGATGGATTTGTTGATATGGTCGAGTGGGTTGTTCCTCATTTGTCAGATCAGGTTTATGAGATAATTTATATTTCGAAGGCTGAGCATTTAGATTCTAATCGGAGTAATGGTGTTGATGTTTATAATGAAGTTAGGGAGCAAGATGGGGTTGGGGTTTTGGTTGGGAATGGTGAATATTTGAGGGTGACGTTTGAGAAGGAGCTTGATAATAGTAAAGATATAACTATATTTGCTTGGACTAATGTGACTGCGGATAATGAGTCTCAGGTCGCGGGCATTGAAGTTTTTGTTGAAGGTGGAGATGAGGTATTGGCTGTTTTTGAGAATGTTAGTGAGGAAGGCTGGTATAAGGTTTTGCTTTCGAATTTGTCTGGCGTTGAAGATGTTTTTGATTTGAAGGTTGTGGGAGAGGTTTGGTTTGATTATGTTGTTGATCCGGTTTGTCCTGGTGCTATGAATGGGAGTGGAGTAAGTGGGGATGCTTGTATTATTACGAATTGGACGCAGTTGCAGGCGATGAATAGTGGGCTTAGTTATTGGTATGAGCTCGGGAATGATTTGAATTCGAGTACGGCTGGGTATGCGGATTATCAGAGCGGAAGTGGGTTCTTGCCGATTTCGACTTTTACTGGTATGTTTGATGGGAAGAATCATACTATTAGTGGGTTGTATATTAATCGGTCGAGTACGGATAGGGTTGGACTTTTTGGGTATGTTAATAATGCTAGTACTGTAATTCAGAATGTAGGGTTAAAAAATTCTTCTATTAAAGGTTCTAGTTATGCTGGTGGTTTGATCGGGCATATGTATGCTTCTGTTGTGAATAATACTTATTTTGAAGGAGAGGTATATGGTGTCAGTTATGTGGGTGGATTAATTGGGGTTAATGAAAGAGGAAATGTTTCAAATAGTTATGCTATAGGGAGGGTAAATTCTTCTAATACAGATTCAGGAGGATTAGTAGGGCGTGATTCTACAAATGTTAAAGTGTATACAAATTGTTCTGCTAATGTAAATGTTTCTGGTGTTAATGTTGTTGGGGGTTTTATCGGTTATTTGCTTTCTACTGGAGCTATTAGCATAAATAATTCTTATGCTACGGGGCATGTAAGTGGTGGGAGTTATGTAGGAGGCTTTATTGGGGTTAATGAAAGAGCGAATGTTTCAAATTCTTATACCACAGGAAATGTTAGTGGTTCTGTAACAGACGCGGGAGGGTTTGTTGGGCGAGATCAGATAAATGCTAAAGAGTATATAAATTGTTATGCTACCGGAAATGTTAGCGCACCTGTCATTGGTGGAGGTCTAATAGGTTATATTTTTTCTACTGGAGCTACACTTGTGAATAATTCCTATGCTACGGGAAACATTAATATTAGTGGAAATTATTTAGGTGGATTAATTGGAGTTAATGATAAAGCGACAATCTCAAATAGTTATGCTACAGGAAATGTTGTGAGTGCTTCTGGTATAGATGTGGGTGGCTTGGTTGGATTGGATAGAAGTGGAAAAACATATGATAATTGTTATGCCACAGGTGATGTTAATGGAACTACTACTTATGTAGGTGGATTGATTGGTTATTTAGATTCTACTGGAGTAACTAGTATAAATAATAGTTATGCTACAGGAAATGTTGTTGGTGGTAGTTATGTAGGAGGATTAATTGGGCAGAATAATAATGCTAATGTTTCGAATTCATATGCTACTGGAGATGTTGTTTCTGCCGGAACATCTTCGGGGGGGTTAGTGGGTTATGATTTTTTAAGTGGGTATTATTTAAATTGTTATGCCACAGGTGATGTTAGTTCTTCTTCTACTTATGTAGGTGGATTGATTGGGCGATTTGAGAATGGGGTTAGCGGACCAATTAATAATTCGTATGCCACAGGTAATGTCTCTGGGGATTCTTATGTTGGTGGTTTGGTTGGGGGGATGAAGGGGAGTAGAATTTATAATTCGTATGCCACAGGTAATGTTTCTGGGAATTCTTATGTTGCTGGTTTAGCGGGGTCTGATTTTGATGCTGCTGGGTATATTTACAATTCTTATTCTGTAGGTGTTGTTAGTGCTACTTCTACGCCTGTTGGGGGATTTGTTTCTAATTTGGGTGGAACTTGTACTAATTCTTTTTGGGACAATCAAACTTCTGGTCAGTCTACTTCGGCTTGTGGGGCTACTGGGAAGATTACGACGGTGATGAAAAATATTACGACTTATACTAATACTTCAACTGTTGGATTAACAACGGCTTGGGATTTTGTTGGGACGCCTTATAATGATGTGGGGATTTTGGATATTTGGGATATTGATAGTTCTATTAATAATGGGTATCCTTATTTTGTAGATGTTACTCCTCCTGTCGTAACCTTGAATGCACCTGTTAATAATTCTTATCAATCTGTTTTGGAATTTAATTTTAGTTGTTTGGCAAGGGATAATTTGAATATTGTTAATGTAAGTTTGTATGTAGATGGAGTTTTGAATGGAACAGATAGTTCTGGATTAAATGGAGTGAATTATATTTTTAATCGAAGTTTATCTAGAGGAAGTTATGAATGGACTTGCTTAGCTTGTGATGGTTCTAGCAATTGTGCGTTTAGTTCTTCGAACAGAACGATTAATGTTTTGGGTATGGATATTAGTGAGGCTTTGAATCCTAATCCAGTTAGTGTTGGAGGGACTGTTTATGTTTCTGGGCATGTTAATTTGAGTGATGGGACTAATGTTTCGAATAATTCGGTGAATGTTTATGTTAATGGAAGTTTGGTGAGTGGGGAGAGTAATTGGTGGAACAATTCTTGGGATTATAGACAGCCGGTTGAAGTAGAGTCTAGTGTTTCGAGTGATATCAATAATACGATTGTGATGGCGAATTTGTCTACTTCTGATTTGATTAGTGGGGGGAAGATAAGGACTGATTGTGGAGATTTGAGGTTCACTGATAGTGATTCTAATGAGTTAGGGTTTACGATTGAGACTTCTACTTGTAATAGTTCTAATACAATTGCTTGGGTTTGGATGAATACGACTGGAAATGGGAATGAGTCGATTTATGCTTATTATGGGAATGCTAATGTTTCTTTGAAGACGGATTATGATAATTTGGATGATAATTTAATTATGTATTTACATTTAGATAATTCTTCTGTTTATGGGGAGAATTCTACACGTGTTTATGATTTTTCTGGAAATGGATATGATGGGGTTGTTAGTGGTGCGACCTGGAATGTTAGTGGAAAATTTGGTGGCGGATATAGTTTTGGTGGAGATGGTGATTATATAGAAATAGATTTTGATCCAAGTGGTTGGACGGATATTAGTTTTTCTTTTTGGACTAGGCTTGATGCAGCGGGAAGTTATCCCATGTTTGTTTCTTATGGTACTAATGGTCAAAATAATGTAGAAATGCGTGCGTATGACAATTCTGGAAGAGTTGAGATTGTAAGAAGAGCAGATAATGCGGGGGTTAGAGACAGTGTTAGTTCGGTTGGCACTGGCTGGCATCATTTTGTTGGTATTTCTAATGAGTCCACATTGAGTTTGTATAAAGATGGTTCTTTAATCGGGCGGGCTTCTGTAGCGAGTACTATTGATTCGGTTGGTGTTTTGCGGTTAGGTAGGAGATCAGATGATTTTAGTGGGACTTACCCCCTTACTGGGAAGATGGATGAGGTTAGGATTTATAATAAAGTGCTAACCTTAGCGGAGATATTACAGATTTACAATTCTACCAAGATTTATTTTGATTCGGAAAATTCGCATTTTTCTGAGGTAATTACTGATTCTAACGGAGATTATAATTTTTCTATAACTGCGCCGTCTTCTAATGGGGCTTATTCTGTTGTTGTGAATTTGACTTATGGAGAATTTAGTGGAGGCTCTAGTGAAGATTTAGTTGTTGTGGACTTTCCGAATATAACTTCAGCGGTTGCGATTAATCAGAGTGGGGTTGTTGGTGGGGATGTTTTGATTGGGGAGAATGTTACGATAAATGTTACGCTTGCTTCTAATGAGGGTATTGATAAGGTTTGGGTCAAAGTTTGGGAGGGAGCGGTTGGTATAACGAATGTGATATGGGAGGGATTCTTAAGTTGGATTGGTTCTTTTTGGAGTGTTACTTTTGGGACTAATTCTACATTCGGATTTGGGCAAGTTAATTATACGGTGTTTGCAAATAATTCAGGCGGGACGGTTGTTAACAGGAGTGGGAATTTTACGATTGTGGGAAATTCTGCTCCTGAAAATATGACTCTTAATCTTGTTTCTGTTGATTCTTTGAATTTGACTACGAGTGATTTGAATTGTTCTTCGGTTATTATCGACAGCGATGGGGATTCTTTAAATGTAACAATAAGATGGTATAAAAATTCGGTTTTGAATATGTCGGTTGATTATAATAATAGTTATGTGAATGGGACGGTGTTCTCAGATATATTAAATAGTTCGAATACTAGCAAGGGAGAGAATTGGAGTTGTTCATTGCGAGTTTTTGATGGGGTCCTTTGGAGTGAGTGGGAGAATTCTAGTGAGCTTGAGATTTTGAATAGTTTGCCGGTTGTGACTTTAATTGGCCTTGCAGATTGGAATTCTACTACAAACAGAACGCAGGAATTGAGTTGGAGTGGGTTTGATGCCGATGGGGATAGTTTGATTTATGAGGTCGACGTTCATGAGCAGTGGTTTAGTGGCCCTATTTGTGATGATGATAGGAATAATGATAGTTTGATTTCTACGGTTTATGTTCCGACTAGCGATTGGGAATGTTTGTATGACAATGGGGATTATTATAATTGGTCGGTTCGGGCAACGGACGATTCTGGTAATATTTGGGGGGATTGGGCAGGTCCTTGGCATTTTAATTTGACGGCCGAGGTTTCTATATCTCTTGTTGCTAGTGAGATGAATTTTGGTTCTATGATGCCAGGAGACGTTGAAAATAGTAGTGATGGGGCGCCTAGTCCTTTTGTTTTGGATAACGATGGGAATGTCGTTGTAAATGTCAGTTTGAATTCTACGGCGATTTGGAATGAGAGATCTGGAAGTAGTAGTGAGTATCAGTTTAAAGTTGACAATGTTAGTAGCGAGGAAGGGGCGTTTATTTGGCTGATGTCGATTGTTGATTGGTTTAATATGCCGATTGCTGATGATGTTGTTGGACTTGGTGAGTTGAGATATAATGACGGTGAGGACAGTGCTGAGATTGATGTTCGGTTGGAAGTTCCGGCGAATGAAGCACCTGGTGTTAAGAATGCTATGATTGTGTTTACGGGGGGACTAGCAGAATAATGAAATTTGAAAAATTTAATTATTCTGCGGGGGGTTTGGTGGTTTGGTGGTTTGGTTGTTTGGTTTATTCCATAAGAAATCACGGGCTTTCGTCACATGATTTCTTATGGAAATCTTATGTAGAGCATAGTTTGAAAAATAACAAATGTTTGTTAAATAGGGGAGTGAGAAATGAATAAGCATATTTGGAAAGTGGATTTGGTTTTGGTTTTGGTTAGTGTGTTTGTTTTAATGGGGATTGTTGGTTATGCTCGACCTCTAGTGATTGCGCCCTTGGATGAATATGAGTCTGTTGACGGTGAGGTTTTGTTTGAGTTTGATCGGGCCGATGTTTTGTTGATTGATGATAATATGGATTTTACTACTCCGGATGAATATAGGGTTGCTGAGGGAGTGAAAGTTGGGTTGGAGCCTGGAATTTATTATTGGAAAGTTAAAGGTGTTTTGGGAAGTGAGATTAGAATTTTGACGATTAAGTCTAGTGTCGAGTTGAGGTTGGTTGAGACTCCGGATGGATTTAGTGTTGTTAATGCCGGGAATGTACGACTCAATGTTGATGTTTATAATGGGAATGAGTTGGTTGAGAAGAAGAAGTTGGATATTGGGGGAGATATTGATGGTGGGGATAAATTTGTGGGAGGGCAAGATGGATAAGAGATTTTTTATTTTGCTAATTGGGGTTTTTATTATGAGTTCGGTTTTGGCTTTGGGGATTACGCCTGGTAGGACGACGATTGATTTTGAATCTGGTGCGAAGAAGGATATTTCTTTTGATGTTATTAATTCTGGTGGGACGGATATTAAAGTTGTTTTTTCTGCGCAGGGTGATTTAGCTGAATATATTTCTTTACCGGTTAGGGAAAGTGTTATTTTAGGAAATGAGAAAACTAAAAGTTTTAGCTATAGTTTGAATTTACCCTCTACTCTTGAGCCTGGGCTTAATACCGGCGAGATTATTGTTTCGCAGTTGCCTACTGAAGGGTCGAGTGCTGGGTCTCAAATAATTGCTACTCTGGCTGTTGTTACACAGGTTCACCTTTATGTTCCTTATCCTGGCAAATATGCTAATGCAAAGATGTATGTTTATGGTGCGAATGTTGGCGAGGCCGTTCGTATAGTTATCCCGGTTGTTTCGGTTGGGGAGTTTGATTTAACTAGTGTTAGTGCGAATGTTGATATTTATAGTGGGGCCGGGGAGAAGATCGATAGTTTTAATATTGGGCCGATTAGTGTTCCCAGTGGCACAAAGAAAGAATTGGTTTATGACTGGGTTAAGAATGTTCCAATCGGGAATTATGTCGCGAAGGCAAGTTTGATTTATGATGATGGGATTATTAATTTAGAGGAAAGTTTTAGTGTTGGTAGCGAGGAGTTGGAATTGCAGGAGATTAATGTTAAGGATTTTAATTTGGGTGAGATTGCTAAACTTGAAATGCTCGTTGAGAACAAGTGGAGCTCGGAGATTAGTGAGGTTTATATTGAGACGAAGATTTTGAATGATAAGGGCGGAGTTGTTTCTGATTTTAAGTCGTCTAGTAATGATATCGATGCCTTATCTAAACAAGTCTTTGTTTCTTATTGGGATACGAATGGAGTTCTTGAGGGAGATTATGATGCTGAGGTTTCTATTAAGTATGCTGATAAGGTTAGTGAGAAGGGCTTGAAATTTAAGGTTAGTCAAAATGAATTGGTTATTGTTGGCTTGGGCTATGTGATTTCTGCTGAAGATTCATCGGGTGAAATTGATACGATTGTGATTGTTCTGGTTGTTATAATTGTGCTTATGGTGCTGATTAATCTTTTGTGGTTCTTTTTGCTTAGGAAGAAATTGATGGGAGGGCGGAAGTGAGAGTTGGCTTTATTTTATTTTTATTTTTTTTAATGGGAAATGTTTTGGCAGTTGAGGGGGTTAGCCCTGGAAGTTATAGTGTTGATTTTGAATTGGGGCTTGAGAGAGAATTTATTTTTGATTTTGTTTTAGATGATAAGCAGGACTTGGTTATTGAAGGTGATTTGAGAGATTATGTTCAGTTGAGTAGGGATTATGTTTGGGGAGAGAATCGGGTTGTTGTGAGGTTGAAGTTACCTCAGGATTTTTCTGAATTGAGTGAAGTTAATTTGTATCCTGGTGTTAATAATATTTGGATTGTTGCTGGGAATGCTAGGGGAGTGATTAAGATTTTGGTTCCTTATCCTGATAAATATGTTGATGCGAAACTGGCTGCCCCTAATGTTAATGTTGGTAAGGATGTTAATATAAATTTGAAGGTTTCTAATTTTGGCAGAGTGGATGCTGTGGTTGATGCTAGGGTAGAGGTTGTTTTTGATGGTGAGGTCGCTCAAGAGTTTGAGGGAGAGGAAATATTTTTAGGAGTTTCGGAAATTTATGATTATGATTTTGTTTTTAATAGTTTTAATTATTCTGCTGGAGATTATTCAGTTAGGGCTTTTGTTGATTCTGGGGGAGAGGAAAAAATTGTCGAGGACGGTTTTAGGCTGGGGAAAAAGGCGGTTTTAATTTCGAATTATACTCGTGAGATTAAGTCTGGTGGGTTGGGGAAGTTTGAGATTGAAGTTGAGAGTTTGTGGGATGAGGATATGGAGGAAGTTTATGCTGAGGTTCGGGTTATTGGAAGGCAGTCTGATGATGGGGTTTCTTTGGAAAGGGATGTTGGGTTTGATAGTTCTATTGTTTCTTTGGGTGCGTGGGAGAAGAAAAGGCTGGTTGGGTATTTTGATAGTGAGGAAATTGAGGGAGAGATTATGCTTAGTATTGATGTTTATTTTGATGGGGAGGTTGAGTCTGAAGTTGTAAGGGTTGATGTTGTTAAAAAGATTGGTTGGTGGATTTGGGGACTGAGTGGATTGGTTTTGGTTTTTCTAGGGCTTGGAGTCTGGAGAAAGATAAGTAGATTTTTATATTAGAAATTGTTGAACTTTAGTATGGAGAAGAAGGTGATTGTGACGCTTGCTGCAACATTGCTTTTATTTATATTTTTGAATTTTGTTTTTGTCAATTTTATGGGGGTGCCCTTTTTGCCTGTTGCGATTACTGGGCATGTTGTTAATGATACTGGGATAGTTCAGATTTTTGTTTTGGGGACGTATAATGTTTATATTTATTCTCCAGAAAATAGGAGTTATAATTTTAGTAAATGGGATGCATATATTCTTCCATTGAATGTTTCTGCCGATTTTGCACTTGAGCCTATGAATGGTTGGAAGTATTCGCTTTATGATTTGAGGCATTCGGTTTATATTGAGAATGATACTTTTTTCAGTCCGAATAGCTCTATTACTGCTGTGAGATGGGAGAATTTGTTGACGGTATTTGCTTTATCTGATGGGGGAGAATGGTATAATTCTAGTGTTGTTTTTTATGTTGATGTGAACAATTCGGCTCCTTTAATTGGGAATATAACGGAACCTATTTTTGTTTGTGAAGGGGAGAGTTTGGATTATAGGTTTAATGTTACAGATATTGATGAAGAGGATTTGGTTGGGGATATTTCTCCGAAGAATCCGTTTTATTTGAGTTTGTATGAGAGAAATGGAACTTTTAGTTTTTTTGATATTGTTTCTGGGGTTTTAGATAAGGATGATGTTGGGAGTTATGTTGAGAGTGTTTCTGCTGTGGATCCTTGGGACGCGATTGATAGTCGTGATGTGGACGTGGAAGTTATTGAAATAAACAATGTGCCTATTTTGGAGAATATCGGAGCGCAGACTGTTTATCTAATGGGGGAGAATTCTTCGTTTTATTTTATTGTGAATGTTTCTGATATTGAGGATGGCGTTACGGGGGATGGAAGTTTTGAATTTAATTTGACTTGGAGTGGGAATGAAAATTTGTTTGGTGTCGGGTTAAATGATGGTGTAATGAATTATAGCCCTGTCGTAGGGCATGAAGGTCGGGTTTATAGTTTGCAGATTTGTGTTGAAGATAATGCTTTGGATTTTGTTCATCAGAATATTAGTCTTTGTTCTCCTCGAGATGGGGATTCGGAAATTGTTTGTGATAATTTTAGTTTGACTGTGACAGATCAGAATAGGCCTCCTGAAATTTTGAATTTTAGTCCGACGAGCAGTGTATTTGAGATTAATGGGACTTTAAATGTTGGATATTCTGCTGGAGTCTATGATGCAGATGGGACGATTCCCGATATTGATTGGTATGTTGATGGTGTTTTGAAAGAGCATAATGAAAATGTTTCTACTGATAGTTTTGTTTCTAATTTTGGGTGCGAGGTTTCTGGCGCGCATAGTGTTAGGATAGTTACGAGCGATGGATTGCTTAATGATTCGCAAAGTTGGTCTGTTAGTGTGAATGAAGTTGCATGTTCTTTGCCGTCTTCTGGCGGCGGTGGTGGAGGTGGTGGAGGTGAGTCTTGTGTTGAAAATTGGTTTTGTGAAGATTGGAAAGTTTGTCAGAATGTGGAGAGGTCTTTTGTGTCCGAGATTCTTTCTTTAGAGGATTATTCTGTTGCAAAGGAATCGTGTTTCCAGAATAAGGAAGAAGATGAAAGATTTTGTGGTTTTCAGATTACGAGTTGTTATGATTTGAATAATTGTAGTCGAGTTAAACCGCTTGTGGCTAGGCCTTATGAGAAAAGGTTTTGTTATTTTACGGAGAATCCTGGATGTTTTGATGGAGTGACAAATTGTCATGATGGGGCGTGCGAGTTGCTGGTTGATTGTGGCGGTCCTTGTAGTGCTTGTGCAACTTGTTCGGATGGCAAGCAAAATCAGGGGGAAGAAGACGTTGATTGTGGCGGGCCTTGTCCGTTTATGTGCGAGCCTGAAGTTCCGTTTGTTATGATTAGTTCTGTTTTGACTTTAATCGCTATTATTTTAATTATAATAATTTTATTAGTTTTGTTGAAATTGTTTTTGTCTTGGAAGAGATAAGATGATGAGAATAGAAAAGTTTTAAGTATTCTTTTTGGGATTATATTTTGATGGGAGATGTTTATAATTTTATTTTGGTGTTGATTGTTTTTATTGGGGTTGTTGGTTTGTGGTGGGCTTGGGATAGGGCTCGATTTGGTGATTAGTTTTGAATCAGAAAATTTAAATACTCTATAAGGTATATTTTAGGTATAAAAGAGGGGTTGATAAGGGGTTTTAAAAGTATATGGCAGAAACGATATTTAGGGATAATAGTATTCAGACGGGGCATCGAATTAAGATTCCTAAGGCTGTTGTTGATACGCTTGATTTGAAGGTTGGGCAGAAGATTGAGATTCGGTTTGATGCGGCAAAGGGGACGATGGTGGTGGAGGTGAAAGATGAGGAGTAGATTTTTTGTTGTTGGGGTTTTAATTTTTATTCTTGTTTTCGTTGGAGCGGTTGTATGGGTTGGAGCGGTTGTATGGGTTGGGAGTAATGTTAATTATTATATTAATGAAGATGTTATTTATTATCATAATTTAAGTGCTAATATTACTGGTTTTAATTCCGAGATTACTTTTGCTATAGATACCCAGAGTGATATTAATTGGAGTAATGGGACGTCTAATTTAGTTACTGAAGATGATGTTGCTGGATGGTTATTCATTAGTAATTCTACTACTGGTAATTTGACCATTAATGCTATCTTTGATAATCAGACTGGTTTTTTTATTGTTCCAATCCAAGCGAATAATGCTTCGGGGGACGATACTATTACTAGTTTTGAATTTCAAATTAATGCGACTAATGATATTCCTGTTTTTTTGAATTTGAATTCTAGTTATGATTTTTCTTATGGCGGAGGTGATAGCTATACTATTAATGCTGCTGATGAGGAATCGCATTATCCTCTTGGGTTTAATTTGACTTTTATTAATAATTGTACTCATGCTTCTTGGTCTGGCCGTAATGTTGGGGAGAATTGTAGTATTTTTAATTTAAGTGGGGCTACATCTACTTCTGTTAATTTTGATTTTGATAATTCTGGTTTTAACGATGTTGGAACTTATTGGGCGAATTTTAGTGTGCATGATTTTAATGGGGCTTGTCCTCACCAGTATTGTGATGCTGCAAGTTATAATGGTAATAAATCTAGCGCGGTTTATCTTTTGAAGTTTAATGTTTATTCGTCGCTTTCAATTGATGCGTCGAATTGTAGCGGGGTTTCTATTGTTGAGGGGAGTAATTTTAATTGTACGATTAATGTTACGGCGCGAGAGGAAACCGGTAGTTTGGATTTTTCTAGTTTGGCGAATTTGGTGGGAAGATCTTATATTGGAAATAAGAGTTGGTTTTTTGCTAATATGACAAATAATGCTACTGATTTTTTTTATAGTCTTCCTGTTTCGGTAACGCCTGGCAAAAGTCAGGTCGGGAATTGGACGATTAATGTTAGTGTTGGCGATGGGTCTACGTTGGAGGTTGAGAGGATTGGGATTTTTGTTAATATTAGTGAGGCTAACGTTTCTTTGGCTACGATTAGTCCGGTTAGTCTTTATGAGAATGGAGTTATTTATGCTAATGCTAGTGATGAGGATTTGCTTGTTCAGGATTATGGAATTAAGAGAGAGATTTTGACTTTTTCTACTAATGATTCTTCTCGGGTTTCTGTGGTTGCTCCCGTCGAGGACCACACTAAAAATTATGCTGTTGCTAGTTTGAATATTAATCATACTAAGTTTTTGGAAAGTGGTGAGGGGAATTATAGTATTAATGTTAGTGTCGTTGATACTGCTGGGAATAGGGATTGGAAAATTTTTATTGTGGAGATTTTGAATGAGTCAGCGCCTGAATGGAATGTTTCTTTAGGTAGCCCTGTTGTTTTGAATTTAACTGAAGGGATTGCTTTTAGTTATAATGTTAGTATGAATGTAACGGATGATGAGAACGACCCTATCAGTTTTTATTATGAAAATGTTTCTGCGGAATTTTGTTCTCTCAACTCTTCTAATTTTAATTCTAGTTCTGGAATTATTAATTTTACTCCTACGGATTGTGGTGTGGGATATTATGAGGTTAATATTATTGCAAGTGATTCTAAGTTGAATAGTTCTCGGAGTTTTGTTTTCAATGTTTCTAACGTTGCAGATGTCCCTGTCGTTTTTTCTTTTACTGGGAATAACGGGACACAGAGTAGTTTAATTGAAGGATTTAATTTTATTGTTGCGGAGGGGACATTGGCTAATTTTTCTTTGATTGTTGACGATGACGATTTTTTGATTCCGGTTGGGCAGAGAAGTTTGTATTATAATGAATCTTTGAACATTAATGTGACATTTACTAATTCTACTGGGGGAAGAGTTAATTTGTTTAATTTTTCTTTTGTTGAATTTGGTAATCCAAGTGCGAAGAGTGCTGCTTATTCTGCGAATTTTTTGCCTAGTGTCGGGAATGTCGGGGATTATGTTGTTTTTGTTAATATTAGTGATGTCGCTGGTAATTCAATTAATCGGACCTGGAATTTGAATGTTACGGAAAATTTGGATCCTCCGATTTTGTTTTCTGTAAGTAATGTGTCTTTGACGATTCATGATATTTTGAATTTTAGTGTGAATGGTAGTGATGATGAGGATGATTATTATGGATTAAATTTGAGTTATTTTATTTTGGCACTTGATGCTGGTGCTCCGAATTTGACGGTTACGGGAAAGAATGTTTTGTTTAATATGAGTTCTAACCAGTCGTTGAGTGGGAAGTGGAGGTATAATATTAGTGTTGTTGATAATGATAGTATGGCGGATTGGCAGGAATGGAATCTGTCTATTTATGGTTTTTCTAATTTGTTTTTGCCGGCTGCGAATTCTTCTTTTAATTTGATTGAGAATGTTTCTAGTATTTTGAATTTTACGATTAATCATTCGGTTAGGGATGATTTGGTTTATCAGTTTTGGGTTGATAATATGTCGTGTTGGTTGGAGAATGGGACTACGCTTAATTGTAGTTATGGGAATTTGAGCCTGAGAGAAACGCAAGTTGGTTTTGGGAATGGGAGCGTTTTGCGTTGGAGTTTTTTGCCTAACTTTCTAGATGAGAGTTATGGAATAAAAAAGAATTTGACCGTGAGGGTTTATCCTAATGCTTCTGGTTTAAGTTTAAATCAGAGTAGGTCGGTTGCTTCGAATTTTAGTTTTAAATTAAATATAACTCACTCAAATGCTCCGATGAGAAATGTCGCGGACATTGGTCTTTTGCAAGCTGATTATAATACCAATATCGCACTTTCGCTTGAAGGGTATTTTGAAGACGAGGATGTTGACGATCCTTATTATTCGCAGGATGTGACTTTTACTAAGGCTTCTGGTGATGGTGATGTTTTTGTTACGCATTCGGGTGGATGGAATATTCAGATTGGGACTACGCTTAAGAGTGTGCATGAGGCGTCTATTTTTATTCTTGGTGACGACAATTCTACTTCAGACACGACAGAGCGAATTCAGCTTAGCTTTACCCAGCCCCAGACTACTACTTCATCTGGTGGTGGCAGTTCTACTAAGTTGAAGTTTTATTCGTTGAGAATTATTGTTCCCGAGGATGTAATTATAAGTGATGAAGATTATATCGAAATTCCATTTGGACTGGAAAATACTGGAGCGATTGATTTGCATGGGATTGATTTGTCTAGTTCTGTTTTATATAATAATCAATTTGCTGATGATGTCAAGATTGATTTGGGTGTTAGTCATGTTGAGTCTTTGATGGCTGGGGAAAGGAAGGATTATACTATGAAGATTTTGGCGGATACGGATCGGTCCGGAAAATATAAGGCCACTATTTTTGCTAACATTACTTCTCCGAAGTTTATGGACTGGGGGGATTTTTTTATTGATTTGAGGAGAACGAATGAGAGTGAGGCTGAGGAGTTGTTGGTTTTTACGGAGAAGTTGATTGCAGATAACCCTGAGTGCTTGGAATTGACTGAGGTTTTTCGTCGGGCTCGTGAGGCGTTTGAGGCGGGGGATGAGATTGAGGCCATTAGACTAGCTGAAGAAGTTAGCGCTGCTTGTGAGGATGCGATTATCGCCAATGAACAGATTAAATATAGGATTGAAGGTTTTGTTGAGAGAAACTTTTATTATATTTCTTTTGTGACTTTAGTTATGTTTTTTGTGGGGTTTATTGTTTATGTGTATAAAAGGATAAGGTTTAATAAATCGGAGGAAGATATGTATATTAGATGAGGAGATGGTGAATAAAAATAAAGAAGTAGATGTGAGTATAATTTTGACGGAAATTGAGAAAGAGGTTTCCGGAATTATTGTGGGGCAGAAAGAGATTATTCATGGGATTTTGAGAGGCGTTCTTTGTAATGGGCATGTTTTGGTTGAGGGTGTCCCTGGTACGGCGAAGACTTTGATAGTTAAGTCTATGGCTACGGTTCTTGGTTGTGATATGAAAAGGATTCAGTTTACGGTTGATTTGTTGCCGACGGATATTACTGGGATTATGAGTTATAGTCCTGAGAAGGGGTTTAAAGTTGAGAAGGGCCCGATTTTTACGAATTTTGTTTTGGCTGATGAGATTAATCGTAGTCCCCCGAAGACGCAGTCAGCTCTTCTGGAAGCAATGCAGGAGAAGTCGGTTACTATTGCTAGTGATACTTATGATTTGCCCAAGCCGTTTTTTGTTATGGCTACTGAGAATCCATTGGAGAATAGCGGAGTTTATACTTTGCCTGAGGCTCAGGTTGATAGATTTTTGTTTAAGTTATTGATTGGGTATCCGAGTGCAAAGGAAGAGCAGGGGGTTTTGAAGAAGAATACTACGACTTCTACTTTTGAGAGTTATGATTTGAAAGCGGTTTTGAATCCGAAAAAAATTGTTGAGTTGCAGGAGAAGGTGAAGGAAGTTTTTACTTCAGAAATTATTGAAGAGTACATTATTAGGATTGTTGGAGAAAGTAGAAATAAAGATTGGGAGATGGGTAAATATATTTCTTATGGCGGTAGTCCTCGAGCTTCGATTGCGCTTTATATCGCGTCTAAGGCTGAGGCATTGATGCATGGGCGAGATTATGTTATTCCGGAAGATGTTAGGGAAGTTGCTTATCCTGTTTTGAGGCATAGGATTATTCTGAATTATGAGGCTGAAGCTGAGGGGATTACTACGGATAAGGTAATTAAACAAATTTTGTCAAAAGTTAGTGTTCCATAATGGCAGATGATTCTGAGAAGGGCAAGCTTAAGGTTAATTTTCCTCGAGCGATTGCGGAGTTTGAAAATGCGATGCAGAAGTTTCCTGTGAAGAAGGTTTTGTATAAGAATCTTTTTAGGGGGAAGGGCTTGGAGTTTGATTCTTATCGTGAATTTTTGCCCGATGATGATTCGAGCTTGATTGATTGGAAGGCTACTTTGCGGTCTAATCATATTATGGCTAGGAAATATATTGAGGAGAGGGAGTTGAACGTTTATTTCTTAGTTGATGTTTCCAACAGTATGTTGTTTGGGAGTGGGGATAAGTTGAAGTCTGAATATGCTGCGGAATTTGTGGCGTCGCTTGCTCATTTGGTTTTGAGTAGTGGAGATAATATCGGTTTGGTGATGTTTAGCGATAGAGTTGTTAAGCTCTTGCGACCATCTCGGACCAGTAATCAATTTGCTTTGTTTACGAAGTTTTTGAAAGATTCTAGTTTATATGGCGGTGGATTTGATATTGATAAGGCTATTCGTGATGTGATTAGAACCGTTAAGTCTCCCTATACTATTTTTATTTTGGTGTCGGATTTTATTCGGACGAAACAAACTAGTGTTGATAGTTTGAAGTTGATGGGGACTAGATTTGAGAGTGTGGCGGTTATGATTCGAGATAAGTTGGATGAGGATTTGCCTGAGTCGAATTATCAGTTTGCGGTGGAGGATCCATATACTGGGAGGCAGATGATTTTGGATCCAGAGATGGCTAGGGAGAGATATCATGAAAATGTTTTGAGGCAGAAGGCACGGATTCGAGAGATGATGAGACATTCTAGAATTGATATGTTGGAATTGGTTACGGATAAAAATTTTGTTATTGTGGTTTCTTCTTTTTTGAAAGGAAGGGCGATGGAGGGGAGGGTATGAGGATCGGGAATTTTGTTATTGTGGGGTTAGTTGATTTAGGGGGTGAGGGCCAATGCAGTTAGTTTTTCTTTATCCTAAATTTTTGGTTTTTTTATTGTTAGTTCCACTTTTTGTTTTTGTTTATTTTTTTAGTTTAATTTATAATAAAAAGAAAGCGGTTATGTTTTCGAATTTTGAGGCGATGGAAAGATTTTATGATATTGAATTTTTTTCTAAGAATTTTTTTGCGCTTTATGTGAATTTGGCGGTTTTGATTTTACTTGTTTTGTCTTTGGCCGGGACTGGTGTTTCTTTCTTGGCAGATACTTCGGTTTTTTCTTATGTCATTGCGGTTGATTCGTCTTCGAGTATGTCTAGTGATGATGTTTTTCCTAATCGGTTAGATGCTGCTAGAAGTGGTGCGAAGAAGTTTGTTGGGTTGCTTCCTGTTGGAGTTGAGGTTGGGGTTTTGGAGTTTTCTGGGGACGCGAGTATTTTGCAGGAGCTTGATAGTAATAAGTTTAAGGTGAATATTGCGCTTGATTCGATTAAATATGGGGAGACTCAAGGTACGAATATTTACAATGCTTTGATTGGTGCGGATAAGTTGTTTGGGGATAGGCAGATGAAAGCGGTGATTTTGATTAGTGATGGGCAGTTGAATGTTGGGGATGTGTCTAGAGTGATTAAGTATGTTAATCGGAATAAGCTTACTGTACATACGGTTGCGGTTGGGACGGCAGAGGGAGGGTTGACTGGGTTTAATACGATTTCGCAGGTTGACGAGGATATTTTGAAGTCTTTAGCATTTAATTCTGGAGGCGAATTTTTTAGGGTTCGAGATGTTCAGGATTTTGATTTGTTGTTTGATACTTTGATGAATACGATGAATCGAGAGGTGACGGTTGATTTGAGTTTTTATTTTTTGATTGCGGCTATTTTGATGCTTACGGTTCTTTGGGTTTTGAATAATTTTAGATTTAAGATTGTGCCGTAGAAATTTTCTAAGAGAAAATTTCTGGTGGTTTGGTGTTGTGAAAATTGAAAATTTTCATGGGGGTTTGGTGGTTTGGTGGTTTGGTTTGACATTCCACGTTTAAAGAAGTCGCACATAGTGCGATTTGGATGAACGAGTGTGCGAGTGAATCTTTAAACGGGTGTTATGCGCCCCGAGCTTGCGAGAGTGCAACATGGGTAGAGGAGCGAAGCGACGAAGAAGTATAGAACTATTTCTCCGAACGAAGTGAGACTAAAATTAAGTCCCTTCCCGTTTCTTCTAGTTATTTTTCTATTAATTTTTATAAACCTAAAATATATAATTTCCAAATCAAATCACCTTGATTTTCTTCTATGACTTCTAATATCTTATAATTAAAAACTCTAATTAATTCATTTAATCTTGGTTCATCTGCAACATCTCCACTAGGAATCAAAATTTTTCCATTTGAATTAAGATGATTTTTTGCTCCTCTTAAAAGCTCTTCATGAATTTTAAAATCAGCATCAAATAAAAAATGTCCAACAGGAGATTTGTAATCCACATTTGACAAAGGAATTTGAGATATTATTAAATCAAATTTTTCATTTAAATTTATTTTTTGAAACAGATTGCTTTTTCTTAATTCAATTGTATTTTCTAATTTATGATATTTAATATTTTCTTGAGCATTTAATAACGAGTTATCGTCTATATCAATTGCTAAAACTTTGCTTGCCCCATTTTTTGCAGCAATAATTGCTTGAACCCCTGTCCCTGTTCCAACGTCTAAAACAACACCTGGATTTTTTGGAATTCTTTTGGCAGTTATTTTAGATGAAAAAGAAAAAGATGAATCTACAGGAAAAACATTTTTGTTTATAATTATTTTTTCTCCTAAAAAATCTGCTATTCTTTTATCTCTTGCTTGAATGTCTTTAATAAATTTTAAAGTGTTTTCATGGGGAATATCATTATTCATATAATTATCTAAATGTTATTTTAATATAAACTTTATTACTATTAGGACTTATTAGATTTTTTCATGGAAGGGGCGTTTTCTATTTAGAGAAATAGCTCTATTAGATATAACATGGATTAAACGCAATTTTTTATTTATTCCATGGGAAATGTGGTTGAAATGAAAGTGTTTCTTGTAGGGAGTTATAGTTGAGCTTTGTAGAATTGGCGGTTGACTTCTTCTTTCGGGACGAAGGGTTCATATGGAATAAATTTGTAAAACCATTTTTCTTTTTTTGTGTGACCTGCGATTGCTGAAGCGAAGTTTTCTATTTCTCTTGATATTTGGTGTCTTGGTGCTAGAATTGAGAGTGGGGTTTTTTTGTGGAGGGATCTTGCCATTTCTTTGTGTTCGTGGATTCTTGCTAGGACTGGGATGTTGGATATTTTTTCTATTTCTTGGAGATTATATTCGTGTTTAGGGGATCTTATTTTGTTGACTATGATTCCGTGGATTGGTGTTTTTTGTTCTTGAGCTAGTTTGGCTGCCTTTAGAGTTGTGTGGAGAGTGACGTGATCTGGGGAAGAGACTAAGAAGATTTTGTCGGAAGCTGCAATTATTGGACGAAGTTCTTCGTAGTTTGGTGAAGTGTCTAAAATGATGAAGTCGTATCTTGATTTGTATTTTTGTAAGAGGCTTTTTAATTTATATGGATCTATTTCTTTGTGGTAGTGAAGAGCGGATGGGATTATGTCGATTCCGTGGGCTTCGTAGATTGTGTTTTGGAGTGTTGTGTTTCCATTTAGAGAATCTTGGAGATTGTAGTCGCTTGTTAGGTCTAGATAGAGTCCGATGTTTGGTGCGGAGAAATTGGCGTCGACTAGGAGGACTTTTTTGTTGAAGTTTTTTGCTAGAGAGGTGGCTGTTTCTAGGGCTAGGGTTGTTTTTCCGACGCCGCCTTTGATTGATACGAAACTTAGAATGTTTGTCATGTTCTGACGGAACCAAGGTTCCCTACAGGTAGCCTCCTTTGAATTAGTTTCATCTGTTATCACCTATTGTTAATAACGATATTTGGATATTTAAGGATTATGGCTATTCAATAAATTCGTGTTCAAATAGGTGTGCGTAGGGGGAGTCTATTAAGACTGGAGTGGATTTACTAAACCAGCTTGGTGTTCTTCCATGTTTTTCCCATTCTTTTATTTTCCAGTTGGTGACATAGCTAGTTTGTTTTTTGTTTAGGTTTGGATATTTGTTTACTATTACATCATTTGCTATTTTTAGACATTGTAGCCAGTTTTTCATATCGTATCTTGCTGGGTCTAAGGTTCTTTGGAAGTTTGTGACGAGGTTTAGATCGGTTGAGATGTCTTTGAAACAGTCGTATTGATGTCTCCCGTTTTGGATATGTAGTAGAACTTCTGTTAGGGAATTTTGTCCATTGTATGATTTGTTGTCGTGGAGTCTATTTATGGAGGTGTAAGCTATTGCTATTTGTTCGTCTGGCACACAACTATCGGCTTCTCCGTAAATTGCTCTAGCTAGGAGATGGTTTTCTGGGATGTTGTAGAGGTCTTCTCTTGATGTTGGGGTTTTGTATGGATAGGGAGTTTGAGATGCCGTGGCTATTGATGGAAAGGAAAGTGTCGCGACTAATCCTGTTAGTGTTTTTCCGATTTTGCATAGAGCTTCTCTTCTGTTGTAGTATTTTTCTTCCATTGTTGTCATTATAAAATGTCTTCACTTCTTGATTTGTTTTGACTAGAAGGAGGCTGTTTTTCCTTTTATAAAGATTTTGGTTTGATTGTCGACGAGAAAGGGGCGATTTATATTGGAAATTATTAGAAAAAGCAGGTATCAGGAATTGCACCTGAGATCAGCGGGTTGCAGCCTAGCTCACAATTTGCATCTCGTGAAAATTTAGTTATTTTTATTTTCACTCAAAGCGAATCGTTCGGCCTTACTGCTTGGCTATATCTGCATAAAATTAAATTAGAAAAAGCAGGTATCAGGAATTGCACCTGAGATCAGCGGGTTGCAGCCGCTTGCCTTACTGCTTGGCTATACCTGCACGGTATTTTTTTGTGAGAGTTTATTATAAACCCTACGCTTCCGGTAGGATTTGCCTTCGCTTCAAAGAAGCTCGGACACGGAATCGGAGATTCCTAAAGAAAAAACTAGCAGTTTTTCTTTAAACCAACGGCTTGAAGCCTTGCTCCAAATCTACTTTCGCGTACGCTCCCGGCAGGATTTGAACCTGCGGCTTCTAGCTTAGAAGGCTAGCACTCTATCCAGGCTGAGTTACGGGAGCCTAATATTAGGTGTTTGGATTGATTTTTAAGTTTGTTGGGAAAGAATAAAAAGTATGATTTGGATGGTAGATACATGGCAGAGAGAATTGAATTGACTTTTTTGGGGACTGGTTCGGCTATTCCTACTGTGCGACGGAATCATATGGCTATGCTTTTGAAGTATAAGGCTGAAAATATTTTGGTTGATTGTGGCGAGGGGACGCAGAGGCAATTCCGTAAAGCGGGACTTAATCCTTGCAAGGTTACGAAGATACTTATTACGCATTGGCATGGGGACCATGTATTTGGATTGCCTGGAATTTTGCAGACCTTGATTTTGAATGGATATAATCGGAAGCTTGAGATTTATGGACCACGAGGGACGAAAGAATGGATTAGGAAATATTTTGATGTTGTTGGGAGAGGAGTTGAGAAATTAGATATTCAGATTAAGGAAGTTAGGGGTCGGAAATCGGAGAGGGGAGGAGAGATTGTTTTTGATGAAGGCGAATATTTTGTAGAGGCTTACGAGATGGATCATGATTGTCCGGCGATTGGGTATTCGTTTGTCGTTAAGGAGAAGAAGAGAATGGATGTTGAAAAGTTGAAGGCATTAAATATTCCAAATTCTCCTTTGATGGCTAGGCTCGCTAAGGGGGAAACTGTTGAGATTAATGGTAAACGAGCTGATGGGAAGAAGTTGCTGTATGTAGAGGATGCGCGGAAAATTTCTTTTGTTATGGATACTCGGGTTTGTGATAATGCTGTTGAGCTTTCTAGAAATGCTGATTTACTGGTTATTGAATCTACTTATTCTAAGCAAGAAAGTGAGGAGTTGTTGGAGAAGAGGGCGCATCTGAGCTCTGTTGAGGCTGCTGGAATTGCGAAGAAGGCTAAGGCAACGGCCTTGGCCCTGGTTCATTTGTCACAGAGATATGAGGGGATTCCGAAGGTAATAAGAGACGAGGCTAGGGGGGTTTTTGAAAATGTTGTTGTGCCTGAGGATTTGGAGAGTATTGAGTTGTAGGGTGGATTGTTTTGGTTGGTTTAAAGATTGGTCATCGGAAAAATGTTTATGGAAGCTAGAATCACAATTAAAAAAATAAAGTTTCGAATAATTTTTGCTTTTTAGAGCTATTGCTATTCGTAGAGTTTTTGAGAAGTGTTGTCCTGCGAATTTAATCGGACAAAACGCTCGTATCTAGTTAACTGAAGGTGAAATGAAGACGATTGTGTCGCCTCGGAGGAAAGTTAAGCCGTAGCTTCTTCTTTGCTCCCCATCCTCTACTTCCTTAGTGCCTTCAAGGACCACGTTGATGTGGATGTCGAAAGCTAGAAGTTTTCCGACAAATTGTTTGCCAGACTTCAGCTGAACTAAAATCTCTTTACCTTTTGCTGAATTCAGCAAATCCAAAGGTCTATCGATTCCGTTTACCATAAAGATGAGTGATTGTTCCTCTTTTTAAAAGTTTGCTAGAGTATTTTTCTACTCTGGAGTAAGCTTTTTATATTCGGGTATCTCTTAGTTGTTATGAGGTGTGTGTTATGGTTTCGTTAATGAGTGACGCACGTGTGGCGTTTTTAGTTTGGTTCATTTCTATTGCGATTGTCGTTGCTGTATTTCTTATTTTTGTTGAAATTCGGCTAAGCCGGAGGAGGGCGTTAGAGGCTGCAATTAAAAAAGAGAAGACTCCAATTGATATGATGAAGATTTTTTTGGCGAAGGATGTTAGTGTTAGGGAAAAATTAGATGTTGTCGGTAGGACCGCTAAGCATTTCTTTAAGGAAGAATATGGATTATCTGAAATGTCGGATTATGGCGAGTTGGCTAAGGCGCTTGGACAGATGGACAAGAAGGCAGAGGTTGAATTTTGTGAAGAAATGTTTGAGGCTTATTATTCTGATCACAGATTGACTGATGAAGATATTGATGCGCTTGGGAATGTACTGAGTGAAATTTTTCGTAAGAAAAAAGTTTCTAATAATATTTCTAATATCGCTAGTTTTGGAGATAGAATAAATGGGGCCTTCGAGGGGGTAAGAGATGCGATTATTAATAGATTTGAGAAATATGCAAATATTCGAAATGAGAGGCTGGAGCGAGATGCTCGGGTTGCGGCGCGGCAGGAATATGAATTGGTGAGTTGGGTTAGGAAGGCGATTCAGATGGGATATGATAAGATGAAAATTCTTAATTTGCTTGATGATGGGAGGAGGAGTAAGTATGAGATGAAGAAAGTTTTGAGTGTTTATGATAAAGAGGCTATTGAAGCCGCCAGGCAAGAGGCCGTGTCCCGGATTTATGTTGGCAAGGATGGGGTTGCTCAGAGGATTATTCAGAAGGAAAAAAATAGGCTTGAGGGGACGGAGGCTCTTGGCCCTCAAGGTTGATAGGATAGTTGAATGAAATTTTTATCGGAGGATTATGGAGAGTAAAATTTGGGCGATTATTAATTGGAGCGTTTTAGTTGTTGTGACTTTCGTCGCAGTTTGGATGATTTTAGGAGTTCCCCAGATTAGTGAAAATAATGGAGATGGTGAGATTGTTTCAGTTGGAAGTTGTGTTGATGTTGCTGAGCTTGAAGGTTTTAAATATGAGGCTTGTTATGATGCCGCTTCAGAGATGATTTTTTTGAAGGCGAATCGGGAGAAGGCGAATTATCATATTAATAAGTTGACTGTTTCTTTTGTTGATCTTTCTTCTCAGTCTTATGACTTGAAAGATGTTCCTGTTGCTGGGGGGAAGGGTGCGTATAAGATTTTAGCGAAGAAGAATCCTAAGAATATTAATATTGGGTTAGGGGTTGTTAGGGATTTTGTTGAGCCGGTTTGTGAAGATAGAAGTGTTTTTGTCGATTATTGTCCAGTAGGTATTGCTGGAAATGGAGTTGATGTTTCTATAAGTCCGATTGATGGAGTGGGAATTAAAGATTTTGTTGAGGTAAAAAGTTTGCCTGAGCTTGAATCGGATGTTATTGCTATGGATTTAGCTGAGAAGGAAAAGATTTGGGAATCGACATGTAAATCCAATTGGGATTGTGGTAGGTGGGAGGCTTGTGAGGAAGGGGTTCAGCGTCGAGATTGTAATGATTCTAATCATTGTATTATCCCTACTTCTTCTCCTATCCGTGCGCAGAGATGTGATGGGAGTTGTATTGAGAATTGGGAATGCGAGTGGGGTAGCTGTGAGAACGGATGGAGTTTCCCTAGTTGCAATGATTTGAGTGGCTGTGGGACTAATTACGAGATTCCTGATAAATTGGCATGTCAAGAACGAGATGATAAATGTGTTCCTAACGTGGTCTGTGGTGATTGGTCGGCTTGTGAGGTAGATTATAATTTTGTTGATTTGGTTGGAGTAAGTGGACTAGCTCAACTTAGTGGAAGTAAATCTCGGATTTGTGCTGATAAGAAAGGATGTATTTCTACACAGAGAGAGGATCAAGTTTGTTCTATTAGTGTGGACGTTTATACGAAAAGGTTTAAGCGATGTGGTGAAGATTATGTTGGGGTTTACAATATTTTGGACGATAGTACTTTGGCTGTTTTGAAAGAAGGAAATGAAAACAAGGCTTATTTGAATATTTATTTTGATGACCAGGATGGGGTTTATTGTGATTATTGTTTTGATGGAAAGATGAATGGGGACGAGGAGGATGTGGATTGTGGCGGAAGTTGTAGGAAGTGCGAGGCGGATACTTTTGTGGAGAGGAGTTGGTGGGATTATATTTTTAGATAGTAAGTCTTTTAAATTGATTTGGCTGATGTTAATTTATGGCTCTATTTTTGGGGTTAGATATGGCTCTATAGCTCAGCGGTAGAGCGCCGCTCTCATGAGGCGGAGGTCGGGAGGTCAGCACTCCCTAGAGCCATTTAGTTAGTTTTATATAGGATATTTGTTATTTTGTTCTATGGCTTTAGAAAGTGTGATGGGGGATTTAAATGATTTGATTTCGGTTTTGCCAGTCGAGGTTTTGGATAAAATATTGAATTTAATTTTTGTTTTGAAGACTTTAGGAGTTATTGCGATTGTTTATTTTTTGTATGCGATTGTTATAAAAATATTTACTTATCGGAAGATGAAGAAGATTGATTTGATCGAGGAGAGGGTGGAAGCGATTGATAAGAAGTTGAATAGGTTGTTGAAAAAGAAGTGATTAGTTGTTTTTTAGGATTATTTCTATGACGGATACGTTGACCATTTTTCCTTCCTTGTTTTCGAATTCTTCGCTTCCGATGGTTATACCTTTTACTGAAACATTTTTGTCGTTTAGGAATTTTCTTCGTGCGACTTCTGCTACATCAACTCCTTTTGATATGAATTTTCCTCGTGCTTTAATTGTTACTTCTTTTGCGCCGTTGTTGAATTGTATTACTACGCCTGTAACATAATTCATAAATGGTTTGCTACCTATAAATATAGAATGCTCTTCCGTGTTCCGTGTTTCTTCTGTTGTCATTTTATTGTTCTTTGTTGTCTATGATTGTCTTTGTGTTTCGCTTAAGTCTTGCGATGTAGCCTGCGATTTTGTTTCGCATTTTTTTGCTTGAAAGTGCGTGATTTAGGGCTTTTTTGTTTTCTTCGAATGTTTTCCCGAAGGATTCGTTTGATTGTTCAATTAATTGCCTAGACGTTCTTTTCACTAGTGTTGGTTTAATTCTTCCCATAATTAGAGGTGCTAATTTTGATTTATAAGTATTGTGGTTGCTAGTTTTCTAGCTTATCTATTTTTATCAGTTTTTGATGTGCTGAAATTGTTTCGAGAAGTTTTTTCGTTAGCTCGTTGTTGATTATTATTTGATATGGAAGGTTTTTTTTGTCGGCTATTTTGTAGCATTTTAGGAGTTCGGTTTCGTCTATTTTGGCTTTATTGAAGGCGAAGAGCATTGATGTGGAATTTTCTGTTTCTACTATGGCTACGACTTTTTTCTTGTCTACTTCTTCTAGTGATTTTATTTTTGTGTTTTTTGTGCTTAGAAATTGTTCTATTTTTTTTAGGAATGTTTCTTGTGTTTTTGTTTTTTCCTTTGTTTTCTCTAATATGTTTTCTGTTTTTTTTATTTTCAGAGATTCATTTTTATTTTTGATTAGGGTAGACTCTGATTGTTTTTTGGCCTCCTGAATTTCTTTTCTTTTTATTTCCCATGCTTTTGGAACTTCTTCATTATTAGTTGCTGATTCTTTTTGGGCTTCCTTTTTGGTCTCTTCTTTTTCCTTTGGGAATAGGATGTTATCTACTTTTTCCTGTGGTGTAAATGCGTATTTCCATACTATTTTGTCTTTGAATTTGAAAGGTATTGCGAAGTCTTTTATGTTTCTTAGGGCAATTCTTGTAGCTGGCTCTTCTTCTTCATCTATAAGTATTGTTTTTGATTTTAGTTTTTCTTGCGTTTCTCTTTCTATTGATTTTAGGTTTTCGGTTTTGGCTTCGAGTAATTCTTCTTGTCCTGGGAGTAGATAGAGGGGGGATGCGCCTACTCGTATGTTTGAAGTTTTGATTTGCTTTGTGCCTAGGAGTTCGGAAAGTATTGCTGAGGCGAAGATTGGTTCCATTTGGATTATTCTTGCGACGTGGATTGGGAGAGAGGGCCCGTTTGATTTTAGAAATTCTATTATTTTTCTTTTCTTTTCTTGTACATCTATCATTGGTTTTAGAGCCTAGTGGGAGTTATAAGGGTTTTTATGTCTCTATGTATTATTCTCTTGGATTAGATTGGGTACTTTATGGTTTAGTCCATTTGATTTCGTAGTAAGAGATTTGGTTTTCTTCGTCTAGGATTGCGATGAGTAGGTTTTTCTTGGTTGAATGCGCGACCCGGTTTTTGGCTACGAAATCTTGCCATGTTATTTGTTTGTTTTCTTGTGTGGCGTAGCAGAGCCATTTGGAATGGGAGTCGTTCGTCTGGGATTCTTTTTCGTATACTCTGAAATCTGCTCCGAATTTTAACGCAGTTTTTACTATGTATCCTTTTTTTCTTAGGTCTTCGAAGACTGGATATTTTGTTAGAAAGTTTTTGTCGAGATGGCAGAGTTTTTTTAGGAGGATGTTTTCTGATATTGGTTTGTTTTGGAAGTTTAGGATTTGCATTTTGTTTTCTTTGACTAGGAAAAATGCTTCGCAGGCGGAATAGAGGATTTTTTGATCGAGCCTTTCTCCGAATTTGGATTTTTCGAAAAGGGCGTGGGCTTCGCTAGCGTTGGAGGTTAGGCTGTTTTTTAGGAGGGTTGTTTGGATTTTTTGCATGTTGGTTATTGGTGGATAGCCCCACCAGGATTCGCCTTCGCGTCAAAGACACTCGGACACGGAATCTAAGATTCTATCAAGAAAACTTGCTTCGCAATTTTCTTTACCGTCGCGTCAAAGACACTCGGACACGGAATCTAAGATTCTATCAAGAAAACTTGCTTCGCAATTTTCTTTAAACCTATGGTTCTCAACCTGTTGTGGCATAGCCCCACCAGGATTCGAACCTGGGTCACGAGAGTCAGAGTCTCGTATCCTTGACCACTAGACTATGGGACTTTAATTTCACTTAAGTTTTTTGAGTTTTAAATTTATGTTTTTAGGAATGTTTTTGAAGATTGTTGATTTTGTGTGTTTATGGTTTCGACGTTTAGTGAGAGATGTTATGATTTGCTTAGGAAAGTTCCTAGGGGGAGGGTCACGACTTATGGAGAGATTGCTTTGGCTCTTGGTTCTGGCGGGGCTCGTGCTGTTGGGCAAGCTATGAATAAAAATCCTTATGCTCCTCAGGTTCCTTGCCATCGGGTTGTTTTGGGCGATGGAAAAATTGGAGGATTCGCTTCTGGGGTTAAGAGGAAAATTGAGATGCTTAGGAATGAAGGAGTTGTAGTCGTCGATGGAAAGGTTGTTGATTTTGATAATAAGTTCCTTGGATTTAGGGTGCCTAAAACTTTATAAAGTGAAATTTGGATTAGTTTGTTATGAAGCGATCTAGTAGAAGATGGAAGAAGAAAGGTCAGATGCGTTGGAAATGGCAACGTAAGAGACTTAAGAAGGAAAAGCGGAAGAGAAAGTTGAAGAGAAATAAGTAAAGCTAGATTTTTCTGGAAGAGTTGATAGGAAATGCCAAATGAATAGTAATGAGCGAGGAGAATTTGATTTTGGGAAGGATGTTATATATATTTCTCAGATTACAAGATGTCCTTTGACTGTAGCGGCTATGCGTGAAGGAATTAAGTTAGGGTGGAAAGCGAAGGATGTGGAAGTTTCTAAGAATGAAGATGGTAGTTATACTATTTTAGAAGGAAATCATAGAACCTCTGCTCATTTTCTCGAGAAAAAATCTTTGGGGTATGTTGTTCTTGGCGAATTCGGAAATTGCATTGTTAAGTCTTATAATGTTAAAGATGAAATAAGGGGAGATGTTGAATATCAAAGGTTGGCGAATTCTTTGATTTATCTTCCTAGAAATGTTGCTGAAGCTTTTTGTGAAAAGAATAGACAAGGAGATTTTTTTAAGTATTTGGATAGTATTTCTGCGCAGGTTGAGGGTTGTAGATGGTAGATTTATTATAATAATCTTTATGAAGTTGAGATAGATTTTTTGGTTATGAGTGGGATTTATGATTCGGATGTTAGTTTTCGAAAGATGGGAGAAGAATTTTATTTGGATTGGAAGAAAGATACTTTGCAAGTTTGGGAATTGTATAAGAGCTCATTTGTTGTTGCTGCGATGCGTGAAGGGATTAGGATAGGGAGCATTTTTCCTGCTGTATATGTTGTTAGGATTTGTGATAATTTTTATAGATTGGCCGCAGGCGAAGCTAATTCTAAGAATATTTATGATGGCGGACATCATCGTGCGGTGGCGCATTATTTAGAAAAAAAATCTTTATTATGTCTTCTCTCGGACAGAATAGGGGCAAATCCAAATGATTACAGGGATATAGGTCTTGTTGAGCTTGGAGATTACAATCTTCCCGATAAGCTTGAGGATTCTTTGAGTAAGCTTCCGGTAGACCTTGCGGAAAAATTTCGTAGAGAAAAATTTCGTAGATATGACAATTGATTTCGAAATGTGATTTATCACAATAATCCTTATAAAGTTAAGTTGTGATTTTGAGTTATGAGTGGGATTTATAATTCGGAGGTTTGGACTGAAAAGTATCGGCCGCATGTTTTTGGTGATATGGTTGGACAGGAAGAGATTCTTAAGAGGGTTAAGGCAATGGTAAGTTCTAATAATATTCCGCATTTGTTGTTTGCTGGCCCGGCTGGTGTTGGGAAGTCGACACTTGCGCTGATTGTTGTTAAGACGTTGTTTGGGGCTTCTTGGAGAGAGAATTATTTGGAATTGAATGCGAGTGATGAAAGAGGAATTGATGTTGTTCGACAGAAGGTTAAGGACTTTGCTAGAACGAAGGCTCTTGGAGACGTTCCGTTTAAGGTTATTTTTTTGGATGAGGCTGATGCTTTGACGAGAGAGGCTCAGCAGGCACTTCGAAGGACTATGGAGAATTATACGAGTACTTGTAGGTTTATTATGAGTTGTAATTATTCTTCGAAGATTTTGGACCCTATTCAGTCTAGGGCTGTTGTGTTTCGGTTTCAGATGCTTGATAAGAAAGATGTTAAGAGAAGGATTGATTTGATTGCGGAGAGAGAAGGATTAATGATTAATGATGCGGCTTTTAGTGCGTTGTATGAGTCAAGTGAAGGGGACTGTCGTCGGGTGATTAATTTGCTGCAGGCTACTGCTTCGATTAGTCCGAATATTACGGTGGACTTGGTTAATACAATTGTTTCTAAAGCTAAGCCTAGTGATATAAAGGTTGTTTTAGATTATGCTTTGAGTGGAGATTTTTTGAATGCGAAGGAGAAGCTATTGGATATTATGTTGAAAGAGTCGATTTCTGGGCAGGATGTGATTAAGGCAATTCAGCGAGAGATTTGGAATTTGGCGATTGATGATGAGTTGAAGGTTTCTTTGACTGAGAAAATTGGGGAAATCGAGTTTAGGTTGGTTGAGGGAGCTGACGAGTTTATTCAGTTGGAGGCGTTATTGGCAGGCTTTATTCGAGCAGGGAAGGGTTGTGTTGGTGGAGTTAAGGGGGGAAAATAGATTTTTATGGCTGACAAAAAAGTTGGTGCTGGTTTTGGGATAATGCTTTTGAGAAGTGGTAAGGTTTTACTTGGAAGAAGACATGATGATCCGGAGAAGGCTGATAGCGAGTTGAATGGAGCTGGAACTTGGACGATGCCTGGCGGGAAGTTTGAATTTGGGGAGAGTTTTGAGGAGGGGGCTAGACGAGAACTAAGGGAAGAGACGGGAATTGTCTTAGATAAGGTTAGGGTTATTTGTGTTGATAATTGCAAGGTTGATACTGCGCATTTTGTGACGGTTGGCATGTTTAGTGAGTTTTTTAGTGGGGAGGCTAAGGTTATGGAGCCTGATGAGATTACGGAGTGGAGATGGTTTAGTTTGAATGATTTACCATTTCCTTTGTATTTCCCAAGTAAAAGGATTTTGGAAAATTATAAATTAAATAAATTTTATGTAAAGAGGGGCTAATATGATGAACGTTAAAAATATTCCTTGGTGCGAGAAATACAGAGTTCGTGACTTGTCGGATGTTCGTGGACAGGATTTGGCGGTTGATAAGATTAAAATGTTTTTGAAGGTTTTCCCGAAGAAGAGGGCGATTATTTTGCATGGGCCTGCGGGTGTTGGAAAGACGAGTCTTGCTTATGCTGTGAGTGCAGAGATGGGTGCGGAGATTTTGGAGTTGAATGCGAGTGACTTTCGAAATAAAGATAAGATTTTGGAGATTATTGGACCGGCTTCTCGGCAGGCGAGTTTGTTCGGGAAGGGGAAGATTATTTTGATTGATGAGGTTGATGGGATTTCGGCGATGAAGGACAAGGGGGGCTTGGCGGCTTTGCTTGGGCTGATGGAGAAAAGTGCTTTTCCTATTATAATTACTGCCAATGATATTTGGGACAGTAAGTTTAGTATGCTTCGAAAGAAGGCCGAGGTTGTTGCACTAAAGGAGGTTGAGTATAAAGAGATTTTGAAGATTATGATGGAAGTTTGTGAGGGTGAGAATGTTGTTGTTTCTGGCGAGGTTTTGCGTGGGATTGCGATTCGGGCTAGGGGAGACATTCGTGCGGCGCTTAATGATTTGGAGGTTTTGTCTGGGATGGATAAGGAGAGTTTAATGAAAGAGGTCGGGGACAGGGATAAGGAGAGGTCGGTTTTTGATGCGTTGCAGAAAGTGTTTCAGGGGGTTGGTATTGACGAGGAAATGTTGAAGGTTTATGATGATGTGAATATGCCTATTGATGATTTGTTTTTGTGGGTTGAAGAGAATTTGCCGATTGCGTATAAGGGTGAGGAACTATGCAAGGCCCTTGATTTTTTGAGTTTGGCAGATGTTTATCGGGGGAGAATTCGGAGACAGAGGCATTATAGGTTTCTGGTTTATGAGTATTTTTTGCTTGGGGCTGGGATTTCAAGTGTTAAGAAGTATGATAGGAGTGGGTGGGTGCAATACAAGAAGCCTAGTCGGGTTTTGAAGATTTGGTTGCAGAATCAGAGGGCGGCGAAGAAGAAGTCGATTTGTGAGAAGTATGCTCGGGTGGCTCATATTTCGGTTAAGGATGCGATGAAGGATTTCTTGTTGCTTCGGTTGATTCTGGCTAGAGGTGAAGTTAGGAAGGAATTGGATTTGTCAGTGGATGAGATTGCTTATTTGGATAAGGTTTAATCCTAATTTAATCTTGTAGTGCAAGATGTTCCAAATCTTCTTTTAAGAAATTTATATTTTCTAATGCAGATATACCGCTAATTAATTCCAATTCAGTTTTATCTCTTAATTTTTTATTTCTAAGGGATATCGGATTTGTTAAGTAAGATATCATCTTTATCTTTCTCATTGTGTATATCCATAATTCTGCAAAATGAGGATTTTTTAAAAGTACATTTCCTTTCATTGAAAGTTTCCCCATTGCACTTTTATATGCTTTAAATTCCTCCTCTTCTTGATATCCGTTAAGTTCTTTTGCTTTTTGATAAGGGATTTTATTATCCAATAATTGTTTGTGTATTTCACAGTATCCATGCATTAGTTTTTCTAAAGGATTTTGCCTTTTCATATTAAAATAGTTTCTTTGTAGTTTTTAAGAATTGTGTAATAAAAAATTTAAGCTCCGCAAGCTGCTGCGTTGTTAGCGTTTTCTGTTGTTGACCAGCCGAATCCTGGACTTGGAGAAGCTGCTTCGAACTTAGTATTACATTCTTCTGGCGCTGTTTCAAAGCTTGAACAGATTGCGTTTAATAGAGAGATTGAATCTCGTCCTACTTGTGCTTTTACTCCGTTGATTACTAGAGTTGGAGAACCGCCTACTTGGTATTTTTCATTGTCTGCTTTGTAGATATCAAACTTAGGATATTGTCCACTTAACCATGAAGATTTGTCTGCTAGGTTCGCTCGTACGTTGAATTCTTTGTCTGTTGCATCTGTGCAAGTTTTTAGTGCTGTTTTGTCGATGTTTGTTTCGGTTAAACATTCTGCCCCATTTCCTGCTTCTAGGAAGCAAGTTAGATAGTCATTGAATTTATCGTTTTGTTCTTTTTGTATACAGTATTGGTTAAGTTGTTCTTCTACTTCTCCGTAGCTTGGGTGCATTGCGTAGTAAACGAATTTTAGTTCGAAATCTATTTTGTCACCTAATGCATTAACTACTGGCAATAAACCTTTTTCGATTTGGGTTCCATAAGGGCAGTGTGACATTACGAAAGCTTCAACGACTGGCTTGTTTGATTTTGGAATGTTTGTAGGAGTGGGTGTTGTCTCTGGTGCTGAATTTGTTGGTGTTTTTTCTGTTATTTCTAGTGAGATTGGTTGAGGGACTAATGTTTTCCCGTCTTTTGTTACATAAACTGGTACTTCTTGTCCTTCGATAGATAGAACGACTTCGTAAAGGGATCCATCATCTGTTGAGCTTACTAGTGTTGCGTCTGCTCCTTGTGCTTTTGCAAAGTCTAAAACGTTTTGTGCTGCTACTTCTGCTGATACTGCTCCTGTTGTTCCGCCTGTTAGAAGTGCCGCTGCTAATATGATTGTTACAACAGATAGGAAGATTGTTGATATTGTCCAGTAGTTTTGTGAAATTGCTTTTAGAAATTTGCTACTTTTTTTTGTCGACATGTTTTGTTGAAATTGCAATTCTTTATAAATGTTTTGGGCTATCGCTGTTAATGGATATTGAAAGGAAAGTTGTTTGGACCATTAAAAAATATTCTTTGATGAAAAAAACGGATAAGGTTGTGGTGGCTTTGTCTGGAGGGAAGGATTCGACTTCTGTCTTATATATACTGAAGAAGTTGGGGTATAATGTTGAAGGGTTGATGATTGATTTGTATTTGGGTGAATGGAGTGAGATTCATCGGCGAAATATGGAGAGGTTTTGTTTGGAGAATGAGGTTCCTTTGACTGTTGTGGATTTGAAGAAAGAGATTGGGCAGGGGATTTGTTTTGTTAAGGCTGTTTTGGCTAAAAAGAAGGGGTTGACTGGGTGTACGGTTTGTGGGGTTATTAAGAAGTGGGTTTTGAATCGATGGGCGCGGAAGTTGAAAGCGGATGTTATTGTGACTGGACATAATTTGGATGATGAGGCGCAGAATGTTTTGATGAATTATTTGAAGGGGAATGTCGAGCTTGGGATTGGAATGGGGCCGGCGACTGGACATGGCAAGGTTGAAGGTTTTATTCAGAGAGTTAAGCCTTTGTTTTTTGTTCCGGAGGGAGAGGTCAGGAAATATGCTCAGGAGAAGAATTTTGATATTTTGTATGACCGGTGTCCTTGTGCGCTTGGGACTTATCGTGTTGATACGCGGGGATGGATGAGGGAAAATATGACGGATGAGGCGAAGCGGGATGTTGTTGATGGTTTTATGGCACGGAGTGCAGGAATTAGAGATAAGAATTTAGATGTTAGAGAGATTATGAAGTGCGAGGTTTGTGGAGAGGTTTGTAGAGGGAAAGTTTGTAAGTTTTGTGAGATTGTTAGGTGTGTTTGAAGTATAAATTTATAGAAGATAAGGTTTCTTTTAATTTAAAGAATATCCTTGCTGATTTTGTTAAATTTGTTTTGCGAGTTTTCCTCTTCTTAAAGATGCGCGATTACTCTGAAAAAGTAACTGGTCGTTTTGTTTGTTAACTATTGCAAACTAAAGTGTGCTCTGTAATATAATAATCTTTAAATAGGTTGGGCGGTAGTTTCGCCTTGTAGCTACAAGAAATTGTGGTTATTGGTGATGCCAGATACAATATCTTGTATTCACTATAAAATAACAATGCAATGTCCGTACTGTAATACGCTTGAGACGAAGGTTACTGATAAGCGAGATTCTGGGTCAGAGACTCGGAGGAGGCGTGAGTGCTTGAAGTGCGAGAAGAGGTTTACGACTTATGAGCGGGTTGAGCTGGATTTGAATGTTGTTAAGAAGGATGGGAAGCGGGAGAAGTTTTCGCGGGATAAACTTTCTGCTGGGATTGCCAAGAATTTGCAGAAGAGGCCGTTTTCGAGTGCGGAGGTTGATGAAATTGTTAGTGATGTTGAGGCGCAGATTTATCGGGCTGCGAAGGATAAGGATGTTTTGAGTTCGAAGATTGGGGAACTTGTGATGAAGAAGTTGAAGAAAGTGGACAAGGTTGCTTACATTCGGTTTGCGGCGGTTTACAGAGAGTTTGCGGACATTGATGATTTTAGGGAGGAGATAAAAAATTTGAAATAATGGTAAAAAAGATCAGGAAGAGAGATGGAAGTGTTGTGTTTTTCCAGGCTGATAAGATTGAGGACGCGATTTGGAAGGCGGTTCGGGCTGTCGGCGGGAAGGATAGGGAAAGGGTTAAGGTTATTGCGAATAAGGTTGTTGAGAAGTTGGATAGGATTCATGGAGAGCATGGGATTGCCGACGTTGAAGACGTTCAGGATTTAATTGAAAAGGTTTTAATTGAAGAGGGGCATGCGAAGGTTGGTAAGGCTTTTATTTTGTATAGGAAATCCAGGGAAGACCTTCGGGATGTTAAAGGTTTGTTTGATACGATTGAGGCTGTCGAAGATTATATTGGACTGAATGATTGGATGGTTAAGGAGAATTCTAATATGGGTTATTCTCTGCAAGGTTTGAATAATTATATAGCTACGAAAATTGTTTCGAATTATTGGATGAGGCGGATTTATCCCGAGGCTGTTCGGAAGGTTCATGAGTCTGGGGATTTGCATGTTCATGATTTGGGGACGCTTGGAGCTTATTGTGTTGGATGGGATTTGAAGGATTTGTTGATGGTTGGGTTTAAGGGAGTTAAGGGGAAGGTTGAGTCGAAGCCTGCTAAACATTTGAGGACGGCACTCGGGCAGATGGTTAATTTCTTTTATACTTTGCAGGGTGAATCGGCGGGGGCGCAGGCGTTTAGTAATTTTGATACTTTGCTTGCTCCGTTTATTCGTTATGATGGACTTGATTATAAGCAGGTGAAGCAGTCGATGCAGGAGTTTGTTTTTAATATGGCGGTGCCGACACGGGTTGGGTTTCAAACACCGTTTACAAATATAACAATGGATTTGGAGGTTCCGAGTTATATGGCGAATGAGTATGTTGTGATTGGTGGTGAGTTGAAGATGGATAAGTATGGGGATTTTCAGAAGGAGATGGATATGATTAATCGGGCTTTTGCGGAGTGTATGCTTGAAGGGGACGCGAGTGGACAGGTTTTTACTTTCCCGATTCCGACTTATAATATTACGAAGGATTTTGATTTTGAGAAGCCTGAGTATGATTTGATTTGGGAGATGACGGCGAAATATGGGATTCCCTATTTTTCTAATTTTGTTAATAGTGATATGAAGCCAGAGGATTCTCGGTCTATGTGTTGTAGGTTGCGAATTGACAATACTGAATTAAAGAAGAGGGGCGGTGGGCTTTTTGGTGCGAATCCTTTGACTGGTTCGATTGGAGTTGTGACGATTAATATGGCGCGACTTGGTTATGTGTCGACGGGCGAGGATGATTTTTTTGCGCGGCTTGAGAGTCTGATGGAATTGTCTAAGGAGAGTTTGGAGATTAAGCGTAAATCGATTGAGAAGTTTACTGAGATGGGGCTTTATCCTTATTCTAAGTTTTATTTAAGGGCGGTTTATGATAGATTCGGGCAGTATTGGAAGAATCATTTTGGGACTATTGGTTTGCTTGGGATGAATGAGGCGGTGAAGAATTTTATGCCTGGTGAAGATATTACGACGGAGAAGGGGCGGGTCTTTGCCTTGAGGGTTTTGGATTTTATGAGGGATAAGCTTGGCGGCTATCAAGAAGAGACGGGAAGCATTTATAATTTGGAGGCGACGCCAGGAGAAGGGACGACATATCGTTTTGCCCGGATGGACAAGAAGAGATTTGGGCGGATTATTGTTGCGAATGAAGAGGCTGTGCAGAATTTAGGAGCTAAGCCTTATTATACTAATTCGAGCCAGTTGCCAGTTGATTTTACTGACGATGTTTTCGAGGCGCTTGATTTGCAGGATGAGTTGCAGTGTAAGTATACTGGTGGGACTGTGTTCCATACTTTTGTTGGCGAGAGGATGACTGTTGACGCTGTTAAAAGAATGGTGAAGAAAATTGCGTTTGGTTATCACTTGCCTTATTTTACTATTTCTCCGACATTTTCGATTTGTCCGATTCATGGGTATTTGTCGGGTGAACATGAGTATTGTCCGAAGTGCGATTTGGAAGTTGCTGAGGGGAAGCGGGAGGCAGAAGATGTTTTGGTCGAGGAAGATAAGTTGGAAGTTAGTGAGGAGGAGATTGCTTTAGCTGGGAAGATTTCTTCGGATGCTAAGGCTAAGGTTATGGAGTTGAAAGATGTTGTTAGGCGGGAGACGAGCAGTAGAAAGATTGTTAGTGCGTTTGATGATAGAGGGAAGGGGCGAGGCGAGGTTCTTGAGACCAGGAGAGAGAGTGAAGATGATGTTGAAAGTTTTGAAGTTGTTGAAGAATCTAAAATAAAATCAAGAGGTGATATTGATGGCTAGGACTAAGTGTGAAGTCTGGAGTCGTGTTGTTGGGTATTTACGACCAACTGCTCGATGGAATGACGGGAAGTTGGCTGAGTTCGGGGATAGATCCATGTTCAAAAGCAAGTGTTGATTTTTAATTTTCATAGTAAATTTTATGTTTAGAATTTGCTTGCTGAAAGTTGGGATTGTTTGTTTTTGAAAAGTGGTTTTTGAGTATAATAATAATTATAAGGAGAAGAGTTTTATTTCTTCTATGGAAGAGAGAGTGGTGGGAGAAAAGGGTGAATTTGCTTTGTTCTCGAAAGAGCTTAAGCGGAATTGCGTTGAAAGGTTTTGGGGGCGGTTTGTTTCTATTGAGAGTGGTAAGGGTTATCATGTTAAGAGGTTGACTTTGGATGTTGGTAAAAGGATTTCTTTGCAGAAGCATTTGCATAGGTCGGAGCATTGGGTTGTTGTTGGTGGAATTGCGAGAGTTGTGCTGGATGATGATGAGATTGTTTTGAGGTCGGGGCAATCGACGTATGTTTCTGTTGGGGTTATTCATAGGTTGGAAAATATGGGGAGGATTCCTTTGGAAGTTATTGAAGTTCAGGTGGGAGAGTATTTGGGAGAGGACGATGTCGAGAGATTTGATGATGATTTTGATCGGGTTGATTTTGGAGAAGAGGAGTTTTGTGCTGGAGAAGGTTGTGGAGAAGAGGATTAGAAATTAGAAATTAGAAATTAGAAATTAGAAATTAGAAATTAGAAATTAGAAATTAGAGATTAGAGATTAGAGATTAGAGATTAGAGATTAGAGATTAGAGATTAGAGATTAGAAATTAGAGATTAGATTTGTGGATGCTTGGTTGTTTGGTGTAATAATTGTTATAAAGGTTGACTGGTTTTTTTTGTTATGAAGATTGCTGGATTGGAAAAAATTGAAAATTTTTTTGGTGGTTTGGTGGTTTGGTGGTTTGGTGGCTTGGGTTTTATGCAAAATCAAGATGTCTTTTGCATGTATGATTTCTCTTGGGTACTTGGAAGTAGAGGTGATTATGTATGAAGATTGCTGGATTACAGAAAGTTTCGACGATTGATTATCCTGGGGAGATATGTTGTGTGATTTTTTTATGGGGATGTAATTTTAGGTGTGGGTTTTGTTATAATTCGGGCTTGGTTGTTAGTGAAAGTAAAATAGAGTTTTCTTCTGAAGAGGTTTTGAGTTTTTTGAAAAAGAGGATTGGAAAGTTGGATGCGGTTTGTATTTCTGGTGGTGAGCCTTTAATGAGTTTGGATTTTGATTTTGTGAGGAGAATTAAGGAGATGGGGTTTAAGATTAAGATTGATACGAATGGGAGTTTTCCTGAGAGGCTTTTGGAGTTGGTGAGTGAGGGACTTGTTGATTATATCGCGATGGATGTTAAGGGTGCGCGAGAGGATTATTATAAGATTGTGAATATGGAGATTGATTTAGGGAATATCGAGAGGTCTATTAAGATTGTGGATGATTTTGGGAGAGGGAACATTAGTCCGCGAATTTGCGTGAATGGGCGCGAATTTAATGGGAAGGAAAATAATCCACGGACGAGCACAGACGAGCACAGACAAGGTTGTTCGGAGTTTCGGACTACGGTTGTTCCTGGTTTACATGATGGCGAGAAGTTGATTAAGATGGGAGAATGGATGGGAGGTGTTTGTGGGGAGAAACCGTCAAAGATTTTTTTGCAGGGATTTAAACATGGAGAGAGTATGATTGATATTTCTTTTATGGAGAAGGATGAGGTTTTGGAAGGGGAATTGATTAGGTTGAAAAAATTGTTGAGTGAATTGTTTGGAGAGATCTGTGTTAGAGTATAATAATTTTTATAAGGTGGATTTTTGTTTATGTTGTATGAGAAAAGAAGACGTTGCTAGAACTCTTTGTCTTAGAGTGTATGGTAAGCCCTATGAGGCTATTGAAGCAGAACGCAATAGGATTATCAGTTATACCGAGAAGGCTTTTGATGTTTTTTGTCGTAGGTTTGAAAGAGGTCTAGATGTTTTTTGTTTGAATCAAGTTATTGAAGGAGCTTCTATGTTTGAGATGAAGATGATGAAAATTGTTGCTAAAGAAAGGAAAGAGCGTTTTTATGCTGATAATTTTGATACTCTTACGGGTGGGGGCGAATATGGAGAGCCTGAGAATTTTGGAGATTGGTGATAGAGTATAGTAATTTTTTAAAATATATATTACAGAATATACTTTGTTTTAAAGGCGAGGGTGTTATTTTTTGCATGGGAGAGAGGGATGAGTTTTTGGAGGTGATGAGTAAAAGTGTTGATAAGTGGGTGAGGGCTAGACCTGAAGTTAATGTTTTTGGGAGTATTGTCGGTAAGAATCCTGACTATGTTTCTATTCTGTATAAGGAAAAAGATGAGGCTTTTTGGACTTTTTTGAATGGGGTCGAAGATGCGGTTAAGGAGAAATCTACTAATTCGGGTTATTCTGTTCGTGCTGTTATCGGGGATGAGGCTCAGGGCTATGGGCAGGCTTGGTCGGCTAGAGATGGAATTCCTAGGAGTCCTGCGTTGCTTGAAAAGTTAATGGATCCTAATTTAGATTTGGCTGTTAAAAGTGCAGTTTCTTCTTATCTTGGTTTTATTTCTGGCGATATTGTTTATGAAAAAGATTTGTTTTCTAGATTGTCTAGTGAGAAGGTTGATTCTTGTTCTGGGAAAAAAATAAGAGAGCTTTCTGTTTGTAAAAATATTAGGAAATCTCTTGCTGATTTTACTAGGGAAATGTATGAAGATGGTGTTGTTCGTGAGGCTGATGCTACTATTAGTACTAATTTGTCTAGGCAGAGATTTGTGGATAGTGATGGTAGACGGATTCGTGAGGACTTGAGACTTGGCAAGATTTATTTGGAGGGAAAGTTTGCTCATAATAACGGGCAGGTGATTAGCCATTTGGAAAGTATGGTTTTTGTGGATGGAGTTAATGTGAATGAACTTGATAGGATCAAGAATAATTTTTGTGCTACTGTTGGTGAATTGAAAAATGCGGTTACTCCTACTAGTGATTATTATCCTGTTATCTTAAGTGGAGGAGCGGCTGGGACGATGATTCATGAAGCGCTTGGAGGGCATTTGCTTTCTGGGAAATATATTAAAGATGGAATTTCTACTGTGTTTAAAGGTAGAATTGGGAGCTTAGTTTTGCCTGAGTTTCTTAGTATTGTTGATGATCCTAGATTAAAGGGGGCTTCGGGTTCTTATTTATTTGACGATGAGGGAATTGCTTCGGAGCGGGTTGTTTTGATTGAGAATGGTATACTTAGGAATTATCTTTTAGATAGAGGTTCTGCTGGTTATTTTAAAATGCGTTCTAATGGTCGGTCGCGAATGGAATGGGTTACTGGATATGACGGCATTGTTGCTCCTGAGCCACGCGTTAGTAATTTGAGTGTTTCTAGTAAAAATTGTGTTAGCGAGGTTGAGCTTGAAGAAATTGCGAAGAAGAGTTGCGTGGAACTTGGGAAGGAATGTGTTTTGTATATTGATTCTGGAATTGGAGAAGTTAATATTGGGACTAGTGAATTTGCTATGGTTCCTAGTCGGGCTTATAAAATTTTTCCAGATGGTAGACGGGAACCTGCTCATAATTTTGTAATGGTTGCTAATGCTTATGAGTTGCTTGGACAGATTGCGGTTACTGGGAACAAATATGAGGTTGGGAATGGAACATGTGGTTCTAATAGTGGTTGGGTTCCTACGCAGAATGTTTCTCCTAGTATGTTTATTCCCCAGGTTAATATTCAGGCTATTGACGGTGTGAAGTTTAAGAAAGAGTTGTTGTGATGTTTTCGGTGATTACAAAGATATTAAAATGAAATTGTTTTTGATTTTTGGTTTGCTCTTTGGCGCGTTTGCCTTTTCCAGAGAGTCGCTACGGCGTTAAATCGAAAATTTGGCAATACCTAAAGACAGATTGTTATTTGCATTAGCTATTAGGGTTGTTCTTGGAGCCCAATAGAAAAGACGTATTGACTTGGCGATTTTGGGCTGGATGTTGTTTTGTGGGGTTAGAGTATAATAATTTTTATAAAGTGATGAGGCGGTTTTATTTTATGCAAGATGGCGGTTTAAGTAGAATTTTAAGAGACAGGATTATTCAGAAAGCGGATGAGCGTGCTGAGAAGTATTGTACAGAACATGAAGATGATTTGTTCCCATTGTATAATTTTTATGTGGGGGAATCCAAAAGAACTTGGCGAATTCTTTCTAGAATGTTAAAAATTAAAAGTTTTGGCAATTTAGAAGGAAAAAGTTATGATAAGTTGGTTGATAATATTGGATGTGTGACGGTTGCGTTGAAAGACATTCGGAATACTAGGGATAATTCTGAATACCTTGGAGTGTAAAACTATTTTGTTGTTTTCAATGATTACAAAGATATTAAAATGAAATTGGTTCTGGGTTGTTATGGATTTTAATGAAGAGGCTTTGGAGTATCATCGGGGTGAGAAGCGACCTGGGAAGATTGGGACTTCTATTTTGACTAAGGTTTCTGGGAAGAGGGATTTGAGTTTGGCGTATTCTCCTGGCGTTGCGGTTCCATGTCTTGAAATTGCGAAAGATTCTGAGAAGGTTTATGAGTATACAGGGAAAGGAAATCGTGTTGCTGTGATTAGTAATGGGACTGCGGTTTTGGGGCTTGGTAATATTGGGAGTCTCGCTGGGAAGCCTGTGATGGAGGGGAAGGCTTTGTTGTTCAAATATTTTGCAGGGATTGATGCGGTTGATGTTGAGATTGATTCGGAAAATGTCGACGAGGTTGTGCGGACTATCGAATTGATTAGCGGGACTTATGGTGGGATTAATTTGGAGGACTTTAAGGCGCCGGAGTGTTTTGAAATTGAAGCTCGGTTGAAGGCGAAACTTGGTATACCAGTTTTTCACGATGATCAACATGGGACGGCTGTTGTTGTCGGGGCTGGGTTGCTTAATGCTTTGAAGATTGCTGGAAAGGAGATTGGTGAGGTTAAGGTTGCGATTAATGGAGCTGGCGCTGCTGGGATTGCTGTTGGTAAGATGTTGAAGAATTTAGGAGTTAGGAAAATTATTATGTGTGATTCTTTAGGGATTATTTCTTTTAGTCGTAAGGATTTGCATGAGTCAAAAAAAGAGTTTGCTGTCGATGGTGATGGCGATTTGGTTGATGCAGTTAGAGGTAGTGATGTTTTTATTGGAGTTTCTAAGGCTTTGCTTTTGACTTGCGAGATGCTTAAATCTATGAATAAGAATCCGATTGTGTTTGCTTTGGCTAATCCTAATCCTGAGATTGATTGGGATGTTGCACATAAGGTTCGAGATGATTTGATTATGGCTACGGGGAGAAGCGACTTTCCCAATCAGGTGAATAATGTTTTGGCGTTTCCTGGGATTTTTCGTGGGGCGCTTGATTGTCGGGCTTCTTGTATCAATGAGGAGATGAAGGTTGCGGCCGTTCATGCTTTGGCTGGTTTGGTTGAGGAACCGACTAGGGATGTTTTTATTGTGAGTCCTTTTGAGGAGGAGGTTGTTGTTGGGGTTGCTTTGGCTGTGGTTTCTGCTGCTGTTAAAAGTGGTGTTGCTATTGAAGGATTTGATTTGGACGGGTATTTTGATAAATTAAAGAGAGAGTTTTTGGATGAGCGAATTGAAGAGGGGAAAGTATCGGCATTATAAAAATAAATTTTATGAGGTGATTGGGGTTGCTCGGGATTGTGAGAATCCTGCTCGTGAGTTTGTTGTTTATCGGCAACTTTGGGATAGCGATGATTTTAGATTTGGACAGATTTGGATTCGCGATGTTGAGGATTTTTGTGGGTTTAAAATTTTAGATGATGGGAGAAAGGTTAAGAAGTTTGAGTTTGTTGAAGATGAAGATTAGAAAATAGTATTTTTTATTATATAAAAGATTATAAGGTAAGATTTTTTTTTGTTTTATGGTTGAGATGAGTGAGATAGCGTATAAGGATTTGTCTGACGGGCTGTCTTTAACTGTTAGGAAGATGAATGATGAGAGGGGTTTGATTGGTTTTGTTAAAGGTGTTGAGTATGAGATTAATAAGAAGAGTTATGATGATTTTGTTTGTCTTCGTGAGGATATTATTGTAACTTATAGTTCTAGGGCTGAAGAAATTTCTAGCAAGGGACTTCCGGTTATTGCGATAATTCATGCCAATCCTTCTCGAGATGGATTGGACGGATTTATTTCTTCTAGCGATGGTAAGAAGATTAGGGAGAGTATACAGTCCTTTTCCCATAAGTATGGTATTACTACTGGGGATTTGTTGGATTGATTAAAAAGATTGATAAAAGGTGAGTGTTTGATTTTGTTATGAATATTAAGGTTAAGGTGAAGAAGCTTCGAGAGGATGCGGTTTTGCCGTCTTATGCTCGTGAGGGGGATGCCGGGATGGATTTGTGTGCGCTTGATTCTTGTGTTGTTGGTGCGGGAAAGAGGAAGCTTATTGCGACTGGAATTTCGATGGAGTTGCCTGAAGGATATTTTGCTTCGATTCGGGGGAAGAGTGGACTTGCGTATAAGAAAGGGATTTGTATTTTGGGGGGAGTGATTGAGTGGACTTATCGAGGAGATTATGGGGTTATTGTTTTGAATACTGGGAGTGAAGATTTTGTTGTTAATGCTGGGGATAAGGTTGCTCAGGTTGTTGTGGCTCCGGTTGCTACGGCGGATGTTGTCGAGGTTGAAGAGTTGGGGGAAAGTGTGAGAGGGGATAAGAGGTTTGGGTCGAGTGGTGGGAGCAATATATAGGTTGAATTGCAATAAATAATATAAAGAGAATATGTTTTAATTTATTATGGAAGATTTAGAAAGAATTACTTTTCATGTCCCTGGGCATTTGATAGATGATGCTAAGGATGCTATTGATTGTCTTCCTGAAAATCTTTTAGGGACAGACCATATGATGGTTAATTATGATCCTGATAAAAAAAGATGTACTTTATATCCTGGTAATATACATTTTTCTAATCCATTGTCTTTACCTGCTGGGTTGGATAAGATAGAAGTGTATTCTCCTGAAGGACAAGGGATGCGAGGTAAGATTGCGTTTAGTTGTGGGGACTATAATTATGTTATTAACCCTAACCGTGGTTAATTTATTGTAGCTAGTTTATTATAGTAGTCTTTATATATTTTTAATATTTTTTTTAATTATGATTATTGGAATTACTGGGACGCTTGGTGCTGGGAAAGGGACGGTTGTTGAGATTTTGAAGGAGAGGGGTTTTTCGCATTTTTCTGTTCGGGATTTTTTGACTGAGGAGTTAAAGAAGAGAGGGATGGAGGTTGCTCAGCATAATATGGCTTTGGTTGCGAATGATTTGAGAGCGAAGTTTGGAGCTAGTTATATTGTTGAAGCGATGTATAAAAGAGCATTTGAGAAGGGTGGAAATGTTGTTATTGAAAGCTTGAGGTGTCCGGGCGAGATTGAGGCTTTGAGGGGCAAGAAGGATTTTGTGTTGTGGGCGGTTGATGCTGATGTTGAAAATAGATATACTCGGATTATTGAGAGAAAGAGTAGTACCCAGGCAGAGAAGAATTATTCTTTCCAAGAGTTTGTTGAAAAAGAGCAGTTTCAAATGGGAAATCGGGATCCGACTATGCAGAATTTGGGGGCGTGTATTGAGATGGCGGATGTTGTTTTTCGGAATGATTGGACCATACAAGAATTGAAAGGAAAAGTTGAGAAGATTCTTAATCAGAATTTTCGGAAAGTAGAAAGTAGAAATCAGAAAGTAGAAGGATATGTTCGACCGACTTGGGATGAGTATTTTATGGAGATTTGTCGAGCGGTTGCTAAGAGGGGAACTTGTGACAGAGGACGAAGCGGTTGTGTGATTGTTCGAAATAAGCAGATTTTGGTTAGTGGTTATGTTGGGTCGCCAATTGGACTGCCTCATTGTGATGAAGTTGGGCATCAGTTTGAAGATACGATTCATGAGGATGGGGTTAAGAGGACGCATTGTATTAGGACTACGCATGCTGAGCAGAACGCGATTTGTCAGGCGGCAAAACTTGGGATTTCTATCGACGGTGCTACTCTTTATTGTAAGATGGAGCCATGTCCTGTTTGTGCTAAAATGATTATTAATTCTGGGATTTTGCGAGTGGTTTGTGAGAAGCGATATCAGAGTGGGGCACAGAGCTTACTTGAGGAAGCTGGGGTTTCGGTTGAAGTGTTGGTTAATGAAATTGAAAAATATTAGAAGCAATAAGTTTTTTAAACTGACTTTCGATTTAGTTTTATTGGCTCCGTAGCTCAGTCTGGTCAGAGCACTGGACTTTTAATCCAGGTGTCGGGGGTTCAAATCCCCTCGGGGCCATGTTTTTATTTTATGGATGTTTTGACGCGGACTACTTTAGAAGGGTGATAAGTCGAAAGGTTTTTAAAGGGAGTTTTGATATTTTTGTTATCTAAAGGGATATTCTAAAAGGAAAAATGCACGCATTACAACCGAAGCACGAGAAATTGACCGAAAAAGAAGTTGGAGTACTTCTTGAGCGGCTTAATATTGCTTTGGCTCAATTGCCTAAGATTTCTAAAAAGGATCCTGCTTGTCCAGAAGGTTGTAATACTGGGGACGTGGTGAAGGTTCTTAGAAAAAATGAAGAGTATTATAGGGTTGTGATTTAATGGCGGAACATGTACTTGTTAAGGAATTTTTGAAAAATCATTCTTTGGTTGAGTCTAATATTACGTCGTTTAATAATTTTATTGAGAAGCGAATGCAGGAAATTGTTCAGGAATTGTCTGATGCTTTGCCGAGTGAGGATTTTGAAATTAAGCTTGGTAGGGTTCGTGTTGGTAAGCCAAATATTGTTGAGAGTGATGGTTCTTCTCGACCAGTTACTCCTGCTGAGATTAGGCTTCGGAAACTGACTTATTCTTCTCCGATTTGGATGGAGATGATGATTAATTATGCTGGACAGGTTGAAACTGAAGAAGTTGAATTAGGACGAATTCCGGTTATGGTTAAGAGTAGAAGTTGTAATTTGGACGGGATGAGCGAGGACGAGTTGATTAAGAATTATATTGACCCTAAGGACCAAGGAGGTTATTTTTTAATTAATGGAAATGAAAGGATTATGATTATGGCTGAAGAGCTTGCTAGTAATCAGACTTTTGTTGAGTGGCAAAAAATTAGGAACCGTTTGATTTTGAGATTGTTTTCTCAGCGAGGGGCTTATAAGATTCCCGTTTCTTTAGTTGAAAGCAGCGAGGGGATTTTAGAGATTTCGTTTTCTAGATTTAGAGATATTCCAGCTGTTGTTTTGTTGAAGGCTTTGGGAATTTCTAGTGATGCTGAGATTGCGAAGTTGGTTGGGAAGCAGACTGATTCTTTGATTGTTAATTTGTATGAGTATGCTAATATCAATAATAATAATGATGCTTTGATGTGGATTGCTGAGAAAAGTAGTTTGCAAGGGACTAATAAGGAAATGTTGGATCGTGTTAAGCAGAGAATTGATTCTTACTTTTTGCCGCATATTGGTCTTGATAAAAAGGATCGGAAGGAAAAGGCGCGTACACTTTGTAAATTTATTAAACAGTTTTACATGGCTAAGGATAATCCTGACCAGGCTATGACTGACAAGGATCATTATGCAAATAAGAGAGTTAGGCTGAGTGGAGATTTGTTGGCAGATTTGTTCAGAGTTAATATTAATATTTTGTTGCGTGAAGTTCAGCATACTTTGCAGAAGACGGTTAAGCGTAGGAAATTTTATTCTATTAAGACGATTGCGAAGTCGACTTTGTTTACGCATCGTGTTGAATCTGCGATTGCGACTGGTTCGTGGATTGGAGAGAGAAAGGGTGTTACTCAAAATATTGATAAGAATAATACGTTTGCGATTATGTCGCAACTTCAAAGAGTGACTTCGACTTTGCCTGGAGAGCAAGAGAATTTGGCTGCGAGAACTGTTCATCCAACTCATTACGGAAGATTTTGTCCGATTGAAACTCCTGAGGGAACTGAGATTGGTCTAAGGAAGAATTTGGCTTTGCTTGCTCGTGTGTCGACTAGGACTACGATGGAATATGATGATGTGATTAAAGTTTTGGATGGCGCTGGTATGAAGGAAGAGGGTGCTACGGATGTTTTTTATAATGGTAGATTTGTTGGTGCGACTGAGAATGCTGAGAAGTTTGTGAAGGCTATTCGAAATGAAAGAAGGCAGAATAATTTGCCGGCTGAGATTTCTATTAGGTTTGAGAAATTTTTAGATGCGATTTTTATTAGTTCAGAAATTGGTAGAGTTATCCGTCCTGCGATTATTGTTGAGAATGGGGAATCCAGGTTGAAGGAAGAACATATCGAATTAATTAAGCAGGGTGTTTTGACTTGGAAGAATTTGTTTGAGAAAGGGATCTTGGAATATTTGGATGCGGCTGAAGAGGACGATTGTTATATTTGTATGGATGAGGCGGATTTGACTGATGAGCATACGCATCTGGAGGTTGATAAGATTGATATTTTTGGTGCTAGTGTTTCGCTTATTCCATTTGGACAGCACGATCCGCCTGCTCGTATGGTTAAGGGTGGTTCGAGGGCTTATCGTCAAGGACTTGGTCTTTATGCTGCGAATTTTCCGGTGAGAATTGATACTGATGTTTCCTTGTTGCATTATGCACAGAAGCCTCTAGTTAGAAGTTTTACTTATGATACGCTGAATGTTCATCCTGTTGGGCAGAATGTTGTTTTGGCGGTTATGCCGCATGAGGGTTATAACGTTGACGATGCTGTTGTTTTGAATAAGGGTTCTGTTGACCGTGGCTTTGGACGAAGTAGTAGGCTTAGACCTTATGTTTCGGTTGAGTTGAATTATGCAGGTGGATTGAAGGATGAGGTTTGTATTCCAGATAAAGATGTTTCTGGTTATAGAACTGAGGAAAGTTATAGGTTTTTGGAGGATGATGGTATTGTTTATCCTGAGGCTGAGATGAATGAGGGCGAGGTTGTTATTGGAAAGATTTCGCCACCTAAGTTTTTGAGTGAGGCTCGTGAGATTTCGATTCAGACCAAGAAGGAAAATAGTTCGGCTCTTCATCAGGAAGAAAGTGGAACTGTTGATGCTGTTTTTATTACACACGATAAAGAAGGAAATAGAATTATGCAGATTAGGATGAGGGAGCTTCGAATTCCTGAAGTTGGTGATAAGTTTTCGGTTCCTCATGGGCAGAAAGGTATTGTTGGTCTTGTTGCTGAAGAGCAGAATGTTCCGTTTAGTGTTAGTGGAATAAAACCTAATATTATGTTTAACCCGCATGGTATTCCTTCTCGTATGACTGTTGCTTATTTGATGGATGTTTTGGCTGGTAAGCTTGCGGCTTTGAGAGGTTCTATTGTGGATGCTTCTGCTTTTGCTAGTGAGACTATTGATAGCTTGGAAGATGGTTTGAAGAAGCTTGGATTCAGGGCGAATGGGAAAGAGATTATGTATAATGCTGTGACTGGAGAGAGAATGCCTGTTAAGATTTTTGTTGGGAATATGTTTTATTTGAAATTGAAATATATGGTTGCGGACAAGATGCACGCGCGAGCTTCTGGTAAGATTGCTTTGCTTACGAGACAACCTATTGCTGGTCGAGCACGTGGTGGAGCTTTGAGACTTGGTGAGATGGAGCAGGAAGCTTTGGTTGGACATGGGGCTTCGTTATTATTGAAGGAAAGATATGATTCAGACAAGGTTGTGATTAGTATTTGTAGTAAGTGTGGTGCTATTGTTATCGACGACCAGATTCACAATAAGAGAGTTTGTTCGCTTTGCCATAGTAACCAAGTTGAGCCGGTTGAGGTTTCGTACGCGTTTAAGTTGTTGATTGAAGAGTTGCAGGGATTACATTTATTAACTAAATTCGAACTGAAGAACAAATACGAATAATATGGTAGAAGCAATTGATTTTTTGATTGAAGGCGGAGAAATTAAGGGTAATAGTGCTAAGGATTTTAGAACTTTGCCAACTTGGGGAAGTAGGACAAATATTGCTTATAGTAAAGTTTTTGGTGAAGTCCAGAATAGTAATATGTCTCATGGATGGGATGTTTGTGAATATGCTGATTATGGTTGCCTTGCTGCTCTAATCGGAGACATATTTCTCAATACTTGTTCTGCTGATTATAATTCGTGTGAAACAAAATGTATGCGTGATTATGGAGGGAGTAGATGAGACCTGTTAAGAAGCAAGTTAAGGCAATGCAGTTTAGTTTACTTAGTCCTGAGCAGATAAAGAAGTTATCGGTTGCGAAGATTGTTACGCCTGAACTTTATGATGTTGATGGTTATCCAGTGGATGGTGGTTTGATGGATTTGAGACTTGGTGCCGTTGACCCTGGGGTAAGATGTCGAACTTGTGGTGGACGACTTAAAGAATGTCTTGGTCATCCCGGTATTATTGAGCTTGCTCGACCTGTTGTTCATATTAAGTATTTGCCAATTATTGATTTGGTTTTGAGATCTACTTGTGAGGCTTGTGGTAAGGTTTTGATTAAGGATGAGAAGGAGTTGGCTAAGGGGTTAGTTGATAGAATTAAGAAGGCTAAGGATGGAAAGAAATGCCCGCACTGTGGAATTATTCAGGAAAGAGTTAGACTCGAGAAGCCGACTTCTTTTAGAAGTGGACGAAGGAGATTGTTTCCGTCGGAGATTCGTGAGAGGCTTGTGAAGGTTGGGGATGCTGATTTGAGAGTTTTGGGAATTAATGCGAACACGCTTAGGCCTGAATGTGCGATTATGACATCGCTTCTTGTTCCACCTGTGACTGTTCGCCCTTCGATTACTTTGGAATCTGGAGAGCGAAGTGAAGATGATTTGACTCATAAGTTGTCGGATATTATTAGGTCTAATCAGAGACTTTGGGAGAATTTGAATGCTGGTGCTCCTGAAGTTATTATCGAGGATTTGTGGGATTTGATGCAATATCATATTACGACTTTCTTTGATAATTCGATTGCGAAGATTCCGCCTGCTCGACACCGAAGTGGTCAACCTTTGAAAACTATTGAAGAAAGGATTAAGGGTAAGGAAGGTAGGATTAGGAAGAACTTGGCTGGTAAGCGAGTTAATTATTCTGCTAGAACTGTGATTTCGCCGGACCCTAGTTTGAAGTTGAATGAAGTTGGTATACCATTCGAAATTGCTAAAATGCTGACTGTTGCTGAGAAAGTTAATACTATTAATTTGAAGAGAATGAAAGAGATTGTTGCTCGAACTGAATATCCTGCTGCTAATTATATTTTGAGGGGAGATGGAAAGAGGAAGAGAATTGTTGATGAGCTTCGGGCTGAGTTGGTTGCAGAGTTGGAAGTTGGGTATACCGTTGAAAGACAGCTTGTTGATGGAGATATTGTTTTGTTTAATCGACATCCGTCTTTGCATAGGGCGAATTTGATGGCTCATTTTGTTAAGGTAATTCCTGGTAGAACATTTAGAGTTCATCCTGCTGTTTGTGGTCCTTATAACGCTGATTTTGATGGTGATGAAATGAATATTCATGCGCCTCAAACTGAAGAGGCTCGAGCTGAGGCTAAAGTTTTGTTGAATGTTAATACTAATTTGTTTTCTCCCAAGAATAATATGAATTATTTTGGTTGTATTCAGGATGCTGTTTCTGGTAATTATATGTTGAATGAGTCTGAGATTAGCAAAGAAGATGCTTCGCAATTGCTTTGGCAAATTGGTGCTAGCGGGTTTAGTTTGAATAAGATGAATAAGGGTTCGGATATTTTGAAGAGAATTGTTCCTAAGGAAGTTGCTACTGAAGACATGACTTATGCTGGGTTTAAGAGTGGGAAGGGAACTTTGATTAAAAAGAGCGACGAGGTTTTGGGCAGAGATGAGACTATGGAATTAATTGGAAAGGTTTTTGCTTTGGGTGCTACTTTCTTATCTAAGACTGGATTTTCTATTTCTTTAGAAGACTTGGATGTTCCTCAGGCAGTTAAAGATAAGAACAAAAAGATTATTGATGTTGCTGAAGGAAAGTCGCAGAAGATTATTGAGAGTTATTATGATAAGAGTTTGGAATTGATTCCTGGGCTTAGTCCTGCGGCTACTCGTGAGACGAAGATTTTGCAGGTTTTGAACGGCGTTAGAACTGATATTGGGCAGAGTGTTAAGGATGGATTTTCTCGAACTAGTATGGCAAGCAAGATGATTACTTCTGGAGCTAAGGGTAGTATTTTGAATATTTCGCAGATTGCTGGTTCGGTTGGACAGCAGGTACTTAATGGTGGGCGAATTGATTTTGGGTATACCGGTAGGACTTTGTCGTTTTTCAAGAAGGGCGATTTGTCTCCTAGTGCTGGCGGTTTTATTTATAGTTCTTTTATGAAGGGAGTAACTCCTCAGGAATTTTTCTTTGGTGCTATGACTGGACGAGATGGTCTGATGGATACTGCGCTTAGGACGCCGAAGTCTGGTTATTTGTATCGAAGGTTGGCTAATGCTTTGCAAGATTTGATTATGGCCTATGATGGAACTGTTCGAGATGCTTCTGGTCACATTGTGCAATTTACTTATGGGATGGACGGTGTTGATATTTCGGCTAGACATTTGGGAAAAAAGGTTGCACCTGGTGAAGCCATTGGTGTTGTGACTGCTCAGAGTTTTGGTGAGTCTTCGACACAAATGGTTTTGAATACTTTCCATTCCGCTGGTGTAGCCGAGGTTCAGGTTACTACTGGTCTTCCGAGGATTATTGAAATTTTAGATGCTAGAAAATTACCTAAGACTCCTGCTATGGAAATTTATTTGAGTAAAGATCATAATAATGAAAGTGATGCTCGAGTTGTTGCTGAGAAAATTAAAGAGATTAAATTGAAGGAAGTTATGTCAGATATTGCGATTGATTTTGGGTCTAAGAAGATTAAGATTGGGATTGATATGAAGGCTTTGAAGGCTGCCCATATAACTTTGGACAAGACTCTTGAAGTTTTGGGCGAGAAAGGATTTGATGCGAAGAAGCTTAGTGATGGTTTGGTTTTGGATATGGGCAAGGAAGATTACAAATCAATTTACAAGACGAAGGAAAAGATTAAGGAAGTTATCTTGACTGGCGTCAAGGGTGTTTCGCAGGTTTTGGTTGTAAAGCGAGAGAAGGATTTTGTTATCCTAACCGCTGGTTCGAATTTGAAAGATGTTATGAAAGTTAAGGGAGTTGATGCCGATAAGATTGTTAGTAATGATTTGCATGAGACTTGTAAGATTTTAGGGATTGAAGCTGCTCGACAGTTGATTATTAATGAGATTAACAAGGTTATTAATTCTCAAGGTTTGGCTATTGATGCTAAGCATGCGATGCTTGTTGCTGATACTATGACTGCTGCTGGGACAGTTAAGGGGATTACTCGTATGGGAATTATTGGGGACAAGAGTTCGATTCTTGCTCGTGCTTCTTTTGAGACTCCAGTTAAGCAGTTTGTTCAGGCGACTAAGACTGGAAAGAAAGATGAATTGAAGTCGGTTATCGAAAATATTATTTTGAATCAGCCTGTACCTGTTGGAACTGGTCTTCCTGGTTTGCTTGTTAAGGTTACTGGAAGTTTAGCATCTGGTAAAAAGGAGAAGAAAAAATGAGTGTTAAAGATTTAAAGGAAGGCATTGAAGAGGGACGAGTTTTGTTCGGGATTAAGCAGGCGTTGAAATTAGGTAAGAAGGCTAAGGGCGTTTTTATTGCGAAGGATACAAGGGATTCTACTGTTGAGAAATTAGAGGGGGCCGGAATTGAGTTTGATGTTTTGAAGTCTAAGGCGGAATTGACTAAGGAACTAAATCTTGATTTTAGCGCTGAGGTTTTTTGCTTAAAGTAGAATGGCTGAAGTAATTGATATGCAATTTATGAGGTATATTAATTTGTTTGCGCGTACCACGACTGTTTCTACTACGAAGGTTTTTTATTATAATAACCAGATTATTTTTGCAGTTCCGAAGTCTAAAGTCTCGACTGCGATTGGGAAAGGCGCTTGTAATATTAAAAAAATGAGTGAGACGCTTCGACGAAAAATTCGGGTTGTTGCTATGCCGGCTGTTGATGATGTTGAAGGGATTAAGAAGTTTATTGGGGACGTTGTTTCTCCGATTGAATTTAATGGAGTTGAGTTGAAGGGCGGAAGTGCTGTTGTTAATGCTGGTCGACAGAGTAAGGCGGCTTTGATTGGAAGGAATCGTATTAGAGAGAAAGAATTGGCGGATGTTTTGAAGAGTTTTTTTGGGATTAATAATTTAAGAATTGCGTGATTTTATTTTGTTTATTTGAATTGTAGATTTGACCTTGTGAATTCTATTATTTTTGTTTGATATTTTGTAGTCGGTTATTGAGTAGTTTGCTTTTGCCGACGGTGGTTTTGGGTGGTATTAATTTTTGAGGGGCAAAGTTTTATAAACGGATTTTTCACTTAATACTACAATGGGATTGATGAATGGGCGTAAGATGAAGAATAAGCGGAAACAGTTTCGTGATAATAAGTTGCCTGATAAAAAGAAGCGACTTGGTATTAGTTTGAAATTTGATCCGATTGGCCGTGCTGCGCAGGCGAAAGGAATTGTTATTAAGAAAGTTCAGAAGGAAGCTAAGCAGCCTAACTCAGCGATGAGAAAATGTTGTAGGGTTCAGTTGATTAAAAACGGGAAAGAGATTACGGCTTTTATTCCTGGGAATTTGGCACAGAAGTTTGTTGATGAGCATGACGAAGTTATGATTGAGAGAATTGGTGGAAAGCAGGGAAGGACGAAGGGGGATTTGTCTGGTGTTCGATTTCAACTTATTAAAGTAAATGACCAACCTTTGCCAAGACTTTGGATGGGTAAGATTGAGAAGGGACGAAGATAAGATGGGAGTTGAATTTAGGAATATCGGAGGAGGATTTTTTGAGGCCCGTGATTGTAGCAAAGATGTTTCTGAAAAGAAGATTGTTCCCAAGTATGCTGGTTTTAAATTGGTGGATTGGAATATTGATTATGAAAGTGGAGTTGTTACTTTTGCGCAATATAAAGTAGGGACTTCAGCTGGTGGGATAAATTCAGGAATTGGAATGATTGTTGAAGCTGATATTCAAAAAAATGGTGAGGTTGTGGAAAAGTATGTTCTTGAAGGTATGCCTAATCAAATGGATAAATTTAAGCAGGCTTTTAGGAGGTATATTTGTTAATATGGTAGAGATGAAGGTTTTTGGTTTGTTTGATGCTAGTGAAGTTAGAGTTGAAGACCCTGGATTAAAGAAGGTTATTAATTTGAATGCTAAGTTGATGCTGAAGTCGCATGGTAGGATTAAATGGGATCCGGCTAGGACTAAGGTTAATGTTATTGAGAGACTCGTCAATTTGTTGCAAGTCCCTGGAAGTCGAGGGAAGAAGCATAGGATTGTTACTGGCTGGATTACTGGAAAGCATACTCGTTGTACTGGGATTGTTATTGATGCGTTTAAGATTATTGAGGCTAAAACTGGGGAAAATCCGTTGAAGGTTTTTGTTAAGGCGATTGAGAATTCTGCTCCACGAGATGAGACGACTACTATTGTTATGGGTGGTTCAAAGTATCCTCAGGCTGTGGATGTTTCTCCACGACGAAGGTTGAATTTAGTTTTGAGATATTTTGTTAACGGATCTTATGATAAGGCTTTCAATAAGAAGGCTAGTATTGTTGAAGCTTTGGCGAAAGAGATTATGCTTGCGGCTGATAATTCTGGTGAGTCTTATGCTGTTAGGAAGAGAATTGATACTGAAAAACAGGCTGACGCGGCTCGGTAATTTTAATTTTTAACGCTAATTTCTTGGTAAAAAAATGCTTACGTATTTCGATACGCTGCGCATTTTTTTACACTGCGAAATTATCTGTTAAAAATTAAAATTGTTATTGGTTGTTATTCTGAGAAATTCCAGATTATTTCAAAGTGTTTTTTGAAATTAAGATTTATTTCTTTTCAGATAACGTCTAAGTATAATTATTTTTATAAAGATTGGATGGTTTTGTTTCGAATGGGAGAAGATTTGTGCAAGATTATTGATATTAAGGCTAACCCTAAGTTTAGGACAATGCGTCTTCCTGGTTATTGTATTGTTCAAAATAGAAAGGCGGAAACTAGCGAGGGAGGTTTCGCTGTTACACTGTTGAAGCATTTGGAAGATTTTGATAATGAGAGGTTATTAAATGATATTGTTAGATACCAGAATGTGATTATTCGAGGTGTTTGTGATCTTGATGTTAATGAGGGAGAGATGATGCTGGATATGGTTTGCGGGAAGTTTTATGGTGGTTATGATGGACGTGAGAAATATATTAAAGCGTAGTTATTGTTAATGATTTTGTGCTCAAAACTTATTTAAAGTGAATTGCTGTTTTGTTGTTGATGGTTAGGTGGCAAGGTGAGATTAAGAGTATTGGAGAGGAGAAAGATGACTCTGGGTCGGTTAAAGATGTTGTTATTGTCGAGAGTGGCGAAGAAATTGTGAGCAGGCGGATGACGCTGACATTAAGTGTTGCTAGTTTTTTGGGAAGTATGATTTTTTGGTCGCAGAATATTACTGGGAATGCGGTTTTAGATTTTGGGAAGGCGAGTGCGAATTGGGTCGGGGCAGTTTTGTTTTTGCTTGCGATTACTGGGTTTTTGGTTTATGTGCAGAAGAGGAAAAGATAAAATTTTGATTTTATTCTTGCTGGTTAATTCCATAAAAAACTATGGGTTTTGCCGCATAATTTCTTATGGAAGTTTGTCTAATATGTTTTTATTAAAAATAGATTAAGAAGATTTTGAGAAGTTCCAAATTATTTCGAAGTATTTTCTGAATGAAGAAGTTATCTCTTGGTTTTTTATTAGGATGGCTAGGGGTTCGGTTGCCCATACGATTATTGCGGTTTGGTCTTTGTAGATGTTGGAGACTTAGTGTTGTTAGTTTTTTAGGCAGTATGGTTTTTGGTCTAATATAACTGGATTGTAATTATTTTTATAAAGTATGAGCTATTTTGTTTTATATGTGTGCCTTTACTAGTGAAAGAGATAAGATAGTTTTGGAGTTGGAAAAAGAGACTATGCTAGGTCTGATTGAAGAAGGATGTTGTCTTCTTAGTGAGGAAGGTTTCAGCCGATATGTTTACAAGATTGAAGGTGACAAGAAGCTTATTTATGCTCCTGCCGGTGATGGTAGCTATTATCTTAGACGAGAGATTGATCTTTCTTCTGTGCTTTCTTAATTGTGTTATTCTCGTCGGAAAAATAATTTTTGATAGGGCAAAGTTTTATAAATAGTTTTTTCGATTGCTTGGGATGGCAGTTGATTTGACGGCAAAGGTTAAGGAGTTGCAGAGGGATCCGACGCATATTCGTAACATTGCTATTTGTGCTCATATTGATCATGGGAAGACGACTTTTAGTGATAATCTTTTGGCTGGTGCTGGGATGATGAGCGAGAACTTGGCAGGGAAGGCTAGGACGCTTGATTTTCATGCGGATGAAGCGGAGAGAGGTATTACAATTGATTCGGCTTCGGTTTCTATGGTTCATTCTGTTAAGGGTCAAGACTTTTTGATTAATTTAATTGATACTCCTGGGCATGTTGATTTTGGTGGAGATGTTACTCGGGCTATGAGGGCAGTTGATGGGGCCATTGTTTTATCTTGTGCTTCGGAAGGGATTATGCCTCAGACTGAGACTGTTCTTCGTCAGGCTTTGAAGGAGCGAGTTAGGCCGATTCTTTTTATCAATAAGGTTGATCGTTTGATTAGGGAAGTAAAACTTACTCCTGAGGAAATGCAGAAGAGATTTATCAAGATTATTGATTCTGTTAATAGGTTGATTGCTGAGATTGCTGAGCCTGAGTATAAACAGAAGTGGCAGGTCGCTGTTGGGGATGGGACTGTCGCATTTGGTAGTGCGTTTCATAATTGGGCTTTGAGTATTCCATATATGAAAGAAAAGGGAATTAGTTTTAAGGAAATTATTGATGCCTATAATGCTGGGGGAGAAGAATATAAAGTTTTGGCCAAGAAGGCTCCGATCCATGAAGTTATTTTGGGTATGGTTATCGCTAATCATCCTAATCCTGTGACTGCGCAGGCTTATAGAATTCCGAAGATTTGGCATGGTGATTTGGAAAGTTCTGCTGCGAAGGATTTTATGAGTTGTAATATTGAGGGTGAGGTTGCGTTTGTTCCGATTAAAATTGTTGTTGATCCTCATGCTGGAGAGGTTGCTTGTGGTCGTTTATTTGGTGGGACGATTAGGCAGGGAGATGAACTTTATATGAATATTGCTAAGCATAAGGTTAGGGTTCAACAGGTTTCTATTTACAAGGGAGCTAGTAGAGTTCAGCTTGATCAAGTTGTTGCTGGGAATATTGTTGGTATTGTTGGCCTTAGAGATGTTGTTGTTGGTGAGACTGTTTCTAGAAATCCGATTGTTCCGTTCGAGGCTATTAGTCATTTGTTTGAGCCTGTTGTTACGAAGTCGATTAGTGCGAAGAAGACTGCCGATTTGCCTAAGTTGATTGAGATTTTGAGGCAGGTTGGAAAGGAAGATCCTAGTTTAAGAATTGAAATTAATGAGGAGACTGGAGAATCTTTGATGTCAGGGATGGGCGAATTGCATTTGGAAATTATTGAGAATAGGATTAAGACTGAGAAGGGCTTGGAAGTTACTATGGGTCCTCCTATTATTGTTTATCGTGAGTCAGTTGCGAAGGCTAGTGATATTGCCGTTGGTAGAACTCCGAACAAGCATAATGATTTTTTTGTTACAGTTGAGCCGCTTGAAGATACTGTTGTTGAAGCTATTGCTGATGGGACGCTTCCTTCTGGCAGGATTAAGAAGAAAGATAAAACTTTAGATGAGGTTTTGGTTGGAATGGGGATTGCTCGAGAAGAGGCACAACAGTATAGAGATATTTACAAGGGTTCGGTTTTTCTTGATAAGACAAAAGGTATTGTTCAGATTGGTGAAGTTATTGAATTGTTGATTGATGCATTTGAGCAGGTTATGGATGCTGGGCCTTTGGCGCGGGAACCTTGTCATAAAATGAAAGTTTCGATTGTTGACATGAAGTTGCATGAAGATGCTATTCATCGAGGACCTGCGCAGGTTTATCCAGCTGTTCGTGATGCTATTAAGGAGGCTTTTGCTAAAGCTGTTCCGGTTATTTTTGAGCCTGTCCAGATTCATCAGATTGAAGCTCCTACTAGTTTTATGGGTGCCGTTACTTCGCTTGTTTCTACTAAGAGGGGGAACTTGGTTGATGTCGAGCAGGATGAGAGTGGGGTTACGATTAGGGCCGAGTTGCCGGTTTCGGAGATGATTGGTTGGACTAGCGCTTTGCGGTCTGCGACTGAAGGGCGAGGGGTTTCTAGTTTGGTTTCGCAGAGTTTTAAGAAGTTGCCTACGGAAATGCAGGCGAAGATTATTGTGCGAATTAGAGAGAGAAAGGGTTTGAGTGAGAATCAGTAGGTTGAAGTTTTTTACTGGAGTGTAATTATTTTTATAAAGTGTAGATGATTTATTGTTCTATGGCTGGCTTGGTCCCTGTTTTTGATTTGCCCAAGGTTGTGGATGGCGTAGAGTTTGAAAGGGGTGCTATATACAAATTGCCTTCTTCTGATGGGAAAGAATATTTGAATTTGGTTGGAGTCAGGAAAGAAGTTTCGTTTTTTGATAGACTTGAGTATGCTACATTTTTTTCTGTTTGTCATGATTTGACTGCACATATTAATTCTAGGGATTTTTCTTTTTTTAGAAGTAAAATGCCCGTGAGTAGTTTGAGGGCAATGGGAGATGTTTTTTTGCCTATGGTTGAAAATTGGAAGACGATAAGTATTTGGTATGATGAGGAGAAAGATGGAAGGTCTTACTTGATGGAGACTTGGTTAAAAGATTGTGCGGATATTTTGAGAGGATTTGGTTGTGTGGATGTTGAAAATATTTTTAGAGGTAAGATGACATGGGAAAAGGGTAGTCGTGCTTATGAGATTTTTGGCAGGGGCTATGGGAAAGTTTTTTGAAGACCACTAACTTTAAAAACCGAAGTCGATATTCTATTTTGTATCGTTTGGGATGAAATCTCTTCGGTATAATTAAACTAACTAAATTAAAAAATAGAAAAAATGGCTAAAGAAAAACCAGGAATGAATGTTGTTTTCGTTGGGCACGTTGACCAAGGGAAGTCTACCGCAGTTGGTAGAATGTTCTACGAGGGAGGCGCAGTCTCTGAACAAGACTTGAAAAAGCTTAAGGAAGAAGCAGCAAAGCATGGTAAAGCAGGTTTTGAGTTTGCGTATGTAATGGATAACCTGAAGGAAGAGCGAGAGAGAGGAGTTACTATTAACTTATCTTATAAGAAGCTTTTGACTCAGAATTATGAAGTTACAATTATTGACGCTCCAGGGCACAAGGATTTTGTTAAGAACATGATTACAGGTGCTTCTCAAGCGGACGCGGCTTTCTTAGTTGTTGGATGTGAAGACAGTGTTCAACCTCAAACAAAAGAGCACGTTTGGTTACTTCGAACTATGGGTGTTAAACACTTGGCAGTTCTTATTAACAAGATGGATGTTGTGAAATACGACGAAGCTCGGTTTAACAAAACTGTTGAGGAAGTTAAAGCTGTTATCAAGCAAGCTGGTTACAAACCAGATGAAACTACTTTCATAGCAGGTTCTGCTTTGATGGGAGATAATATGGCTAAGAAGACTGCGAATATGCCTTGGTATAAAGGACCAACTGTTTTAGAACAGATTGATAAGTTCCCTATGCCAGAGAAACCAACAAATTTACCAATGCGTATGCCAATCCAGGATGTTTACGAAATTACTGGTATTGGAACTGTTCCGGTAGGAAAGATTGAAACAGGTATTATGAAAGTCGGTCAAAAGGTTATTGTATTACCTGGACGATCTGGAACTGGAATCCCAGGTGAAGTTAGATCTATCGAAGCTCATCACGAGCAGTTGAAAGAAGCTGGAGCTGGAGACAATGTCGGTATCAACATCAGAGGTGTTGGTAAGAAAGATATGGCTCGAGGCGATGTTATCTGTGACGCTGCTTATCCGGCTAAGATTGTTGAGGAATTTGAGGCACAAGTTGCTGTTATCAATCACCCAACAGTTATTGCTAAGGGATACACACCAGTTTTCCACGTTCACACAGCTCAAGTTCCATGTCAATTCGTGGAAATTAAGGCTAAGTTGGATCCTGCTACTGGACAAGTTGCTGAAGAACACCCGGACTTCCTGAAAAATGGAGATATCGCTATTGTTAGGATCAAACCGATCGGAAACCTTGTAATGGAGACTGCTGGAGAAAATCCACATATGGCTCGATTTGCAATCCGTGACGCTGGTGTTACAGTTGCTGCTGGGGTTTGTAAATCTCTTGTTGCTAAGAAACTTTAAGGTCGAAAAGACCTATTTTTTATTTTTATAATATCTCCCTTGGGGAATTTTCCCCTTGGGTTTAAAATTTTTATTTGTTTGATTGGGGTAGGGTATGTTTTTATAAGCCATGGATTTGTTTTATATTAATGGGAGATGGATTGCGGGGTATTAGTGACGGAATTGATGTTGCGAATGTTTGTTTAAGGGCGGACGCTTTTGAGTTTGCGGATTTGTGTTTTAGGGATACGTTGTCGAATTTTGTGCAGGGGAATTTCGTGGTTAGGAGAGATGTTTTCGAAATTGGGAGAAAGTGTAAGGAGTATAGTTTGACGAGGATGGTTAAATTGTCTGGTCTTTTTTTGGATGCTGAGCTTGTTGCTGGTAAGGGTAGACTTGAAGAGCTCGCTGATTGTGTTCGAGGTATTGTTGATATTGTGAATGGGATAGATTATGTTGGAGCCATTAATGGGGGGAATGTTGGTGCGATGATTTCTGAGTTGAAGCACATTGAAAATCTTGCATATCTAGTTGCAATTCCTTGTGAACTTGCTGATGCGGAATTGTTTCATGAAAAAGGTTTTTATGATGTTCGGGATTTGATTTTGGAATGTGTTTTTTCTTGTTCTGGGGAATTGGGTATGGATTGTGACGCTGTTGTGATGGATGTCTTGAAGGGGAAGAGATTATTTTAGATTATTAGAAACATATAAATTCTTAAAAAGGTTCTAATTTAGATTTAGTTATGGCAGTTCAAGTTAGAGAGCGAAATATTGAGGATATGAAGGTTAAACTGAGTTCTATGGCTACGGCGTTGAATAAGATTGTTTATTTGGAAAGTGCGTTGAAAGTTGTCGGTGGGGGGTTTGAGATTAAACGATTTATTTGGAGTGAGCTTGCTCGGCTTTATGAGGAGCGGATGATGTTTGAGAGGGCGGCTCGGGCGCTTTGTAATTTGGCGGGAGTTGAGCCGATGTTTAAGGATAGAATGGATTCTTGTGTAATGGCGGCCGAGATGTTTTGTCGTGTTGGGAGATTGGATGATGCAGACGAGATGTTTAATCGTGTTGCTAGGGATGCTGGGGAGATAGATAAGAAGAAGATTTCTTTGGCTCGGAAGAATGTTTTTTTTAGTTTTGCAAATGATTTTGATAAGAAAGGCAAAAGGGCAAGTGCGGTTAAATTTTATGAGAAGTTGATTAAGATGAAGTTGGATGAATCTGAAAAGGCGGATGTTACTGAGAAATTGAGAACTTCTTATATGGCTTTGGGAATGTTTCGTGAAGCTCGATTATTAGGGTAAAGAATTTTAAAAAAAATAAAAAAATAAAAAAAATTAAAGGTCTTCTTCGAGATCTAGTGCGTTTTCTCCGAGACTTTCTTCGTCGTATTCGTCGTTTAGGCTCTCTCTTTTTGGCATTTTATTTATGGGCTAATCTTCGTCTTCAAGTTCTTCTTCGTCATCGAATTCTTCTTCGTCTTCGAAGTCATCATCATCTTGTTTTTCGAGTTTCATTTTGCCCTCTTTTTATTTAAAATTTGTTGAGTTAAAATCTTTATAAATATTTGTGCGGAATTTTTTGTTTTTTTGAAAATATAAAATGATTTAAAGAAAGAATTTCTTGAAATTCATGTATTTTTTGGTGTGCAAAAGTTTTTAAATGGTTAAGGTTTTTCTTGGTTGTTAGAGATAGCTTTGAAGGTTATTATCATCATCACATTCACGTTTGAGGGTAGGGAAGAGAAAGTATTTCTAATAATTTGTAACTAAATGGAGAAAAAATATGGCAAAAATAAGTCCAACGTCGATAAAGTATCAGATTATAGCTAAGTTTAGTGCTGACGGGCCGTTTCAAAAACCTGATGTGATTGGGGCTTTGTTCGGGCAGACAGAAGGTTTGCTCGGTGCTGACATGGAACTTCGTGAACTTCAAAAAGAAGGAAAGATTGGTAGGATTGAAGTTGATTTACATACTGAAAATGGTAAGACAACTGGAGAGATTACTATTCCGACTGCACTTGATAGAACGGAGACTACGATTATTGCGGCTAGCTTAGAGACGATTGATAAGATTGGTCCGACTGATGCGAAGATTCAGATAATGGAAATTTCGGATGTTCGTGGAAGTAAGCGAGATTATATCATGGAGAGGGCAAAGGCACTTCTGGCTGGTATATCTAATGAAGGGATGGATTCCACTGAAATGGGAACTGAACTTCGTGAGTCTACTCGTGTTTCGAAGGCTGTTGAGTATGGTCCTGAGGGTTTAGCTGCTGGTCCTAATATTGACGCTGAGAAAGAATTGATTGTTTGTGAAGGTCGAGCTGATGTTGTTAACTGTTTGAAGTATGGCATTAAGAATGTTATTGGCATGGAAGGAACTCGTTTCCCGAAGACTATTGCTACTCTTGGGCAGACAAAGGAATTAACTTTGTTTGTTGATGGAGATCGGGGTGGTAAGTTGATTGCTCAAAACGTTTGTAATAATGCACGAATTGTTTACATTGCGACTGCGCCTGACGGCAAGGAAGTTGAAGAATTGACTGGTAAGGAATTATTGCAGGCTTTGCGGAAGAAAGTTCCGGCTGCGGTTTTCTTGAATCAGAATAGTTCTCCTCCTGTTAGGAATTATTCTAATAGGGTTTCGGCATCCGTGGAAGACGTTGCTAGGCGAGAGTTGACTGATGACGATATTTCAAAGCTTCGAAGTCTTGGTGGAGAAATCAAGGGAAAGAATGTCCTAGTTATCAATGATGATTTGGAAGTTGTTAAGAACGTTTCGGTTTTAAGGCTTAGTTCGATTGACGCTAAGGATGCATTTGTTTTAATGGTTGCGGAAGCCACTGATGTTGTTGTTCAGGCTGCTGAGAAACTTGGTTCTCGTGCAGTTGCGGCGAAGACGTTTGGTAAGACTATTGTAACCCAAGTTCAATTAGTATCTTTGTAAAAGCTGATTTAATTTCGTGCCCCATTTGGGGCTTTTTTTATTTTTTATTTTTTTGGGTTCTGGTGAAATGCAAATTGATTTCACCAAAAACTGAAGTCTTCGATTTTCAAATATCCAAATTTTGACGCATTAAAGAAATATTTTATATTAGATTAGTACCCATCATGGGGCAAAGTATCGTTTTCTGAAATTTTATTTTTAATAACTTGTGTAACAAAAATAAGGAATTTATCAAAGCCTTTTTTAGTTAATTTTATATAGAGATATTTTTTATGAGTATTATGGGGAATATTCAAGCAAGACATACTAAGAATTTTGTTAAAGTGTGTGCTATTAATGAAGATACTTCTTTTCTCGGGAAGGTGAAATCGGCTTTATTTTCAGCAAATGTTAAGGACTATGAATTTTCTTTAAGTATGTGTTCTTATGTTTGTAGAGATAAGATTAGGGAAGCAGATGTTGTTTTTTTAAGTAATAGGTCGGATGAGGACAATAGGTTACTTTCTGAACTAGCTAATAAAACTAAGGTAATATCTACTATTCCTGGTTGGAACGGCGATAAGTTTGAATTGCAAGAATTATTGGGATGGAATGCTTATGCTTGTTTAACCGAAAATACTACTCGGGAAGAGGATATAGTGTCTAGCGTTATTGGTGCATATAATGCTTCAAAATTTGATAATAATTAATTGATTGGGTAAGTTTTATATAGTTAATTCTGTTTTTATTGGAATGAAAGGTGAGGAGATTGAGAATAGTGGTTTTTCTTGGTGGAAGTTGATTGCGGGAATTATTTTGGTTGGTTTTTTTTTGTCTATTTGGTTTATGTTTTTTAGTTATGAGAAATGTGCGGATAAAGTTTGTTTCGAGGATAATTTGAAAGATTGCGACAACGCTTTGTTTGTTAGTGGAGATGATATGATTTTTAGGTATGTGATTAGAGGGGAAAGGGATGGCGATTGTTTGGTTGAGGTTGAATTGTTGCGGGGTGAATTGAATAATGCAGATTCTATGAGGCTTGAAGGTCATACGATGGAATGCAGGTTACCTTTTGGGGTAGTTGTTGCGCCTGAGAGTGATATTAGTGTTTGTCATGGGTTGTTGAAAGAGGGATTGCAGGATTTAGTGATTCGGAAGTTGCATACTTATTTAGTTCAGAATTTAGGACGATTGAATTTAGAGATGGCGGGATTGCCAAAAGGAGTTTAGTCTTATGAGTATCATTAGATTCGGGCCTGGAGGGTTGGGTCCGGTGGACGAAGCTGTTTCTAATTTGGAAATGTTTTATAAATTGGGACTTCGGGCTTGTGAGATTGAGTTTACTTATGGGCCGTATATCAAAAGTGAGGATGATGGACGGAAGATTGGCAATAGGGCAAAGGAGCTTGGGATTGTATTGTCTATTCATGCACCTTATTTTGTTAATTTGAATAGTAAGGAAGAGGAGAAGATTGCGATGAGCAAGAAGAGGATTTTGAAATGTTGTGAGGTTGCAAGTTGGCTTGGAGCGAAGAGGATTGTTTTTCATCCTGGGTTTTATAGTGGAATGTCTTCGGATGAGGCTGGGGCTAGGATTAAGGAGGGGATTGTTGAAATTATCGGAACTTGTAAGAAAGAAGGATGGGACGTTGAGATTTGTCCGGAGGTGATGGGGAAGAAGAATGTGTTTGGGTCTTTGAGCGAGGTTGCTGGATTGGTTGCGGATACTGGGTGCTCTTTTTGTATTGATGTTGCGCATGTTTTGGCGAGATATGGTCGGCATGAGTTTGCGCGGATTGAAGAGGCTTTCCCGATGAAGAAGTGGCATGTGCATTTTTCTGGGATTGAGTTTGGGGATAAGGGTGAGAAGAAGCATTTGGTTGTGTCTGTTGATGAGTGGGAGAAGATTTTAGGATGGTTGCTTAAGCTGGATAAGGATGTGGTTTTGATTTGTGAATCGCCGGATCCGGTTGGAGATGCTGTTGCTGGGGCGAAGATTTGGGAAGGTTTAAAAAAATGAAGAAGTTTGAAATGTTATGAGGTTGATTTTTGTTGGCCCGCAGGGTTCTGGGAAAGGGACGCAGGCGAAGAGGATTGCGAAGAGGTTTGGGTTTTGTCATATTTCAAGTGGGGATTTGTTGCGTGAAGTGACTGGAGACTTGAAGTTGGAGGTTGATAAATTTATGAATAAAGGAGATTTGGTCCCAGACGAGTTGATTGTTCGTATTTTGAAGGAGAGGCTGAAGAAGGTGGATTGCAAGAAGGGTTTTATTTTGGATGGGTTTCCGCGGAATGTTTCTCAGGTTAAAGAGTTGGCGAAGATTACTGATATCGATAAGGTCGTTGAGATTTCGATTAGTGATGAGGAGTCGATTAAGAGGATTAGCGGGAGAAGGAATTGTGTTAAATGTGGTGCGATTTTTAATGTGAATAGTTCGCCTAGACCAAAGGTTGAAGGTGTTTGCGATAAGTGTGGTGGAGAGTTGGTGCAGAGAGCGGATGATAACGAGAAGGCTTTGAAGGAGAGACTAAAGGTTTACCATAAAGAGACGGAGAGGATTTTGAAGATGTATAAGTTTATGAGGGTTAACGGAAATAATAGTATTGAAAAAGTTGAGGCGGATATTGTTGAAGGAGTTGGATTAGGTTAGAGTGTTTTCTTTTTTAAGATCTTCTTTTTGTTGTTTTTCCTCTTCTAACATTCTGTTTCTTAATTCAGATATTCTCTCTAATATTCTTTTTGCTTTTTCTGGAGAATCTCGTGCTGTGTTTAATATGTATAAAATTTTTTTTAAGATGTCGTCATAAGATTCTCTTTTATGCTCTCTTAATTTTTCAATTCTTATTTTTGTTTCTTCTAAGAGTTTTATCGTCGTAATTTTTTCTTCTGGATTTTTTTTCTTCGCCATTTTTTTGTTACTTATTTTTACAATAGGTTGTATACCGAAGTATACTTTTTAAGCTTTTTCGTCTCTCCGGAATTACAACAGACGTAAGGTTTATATAGGTTTTGAGGGTTATTATTTTAACTAAATTCAAAATGAAAAAATGAAAAGAAATGTACTTTTGATTCCTTTCGTGGCTGTTATGACTTTGATGGTTGTTGCTTTTGCTTCAGCTGGATTGGCTAGTGACATTGATACTGATTTTAACGGGGTTGATTTGACTAGCTCTAACACTATGGTTGGCGATGTTGATGATGTTGTTCCTGTTAGAGTAACATTCACTGCTGATGTAGACGCTGCTGATGTTAAGGTTAAGGTTTACATGGAAGGTCACCGAGACGACGTATCTGTCAAAACTGATAGGTTCGATATTGAGGCTGGTTCTTCTTATACTAAGCTTTTGGCCTTGAAGTTACCAACTGATTCTGATGATTTGTCTGAGAAATATACTCTATACGTAGAAATTGTTTCCAAGGATGACCAGAGTGAAGCTCGGTATACTATCAGTATGCAGAGAGAGTCATATACTTTTGAAGTTAAGTCTGTTGATTTTTCTTCTAAAGTTAAGGCTGGTGATGTTGTTCCTGTTTCTGTTGTTGTAAAAAACACTGGATATAATAGGATGGATGACGCTTATGTTGTTGTTTCTATTCCTGCCTTGAGTGTTTCTACTCGAGGATATGTTGGCGATTTAATCCCAGCTGAGGACTATATAGATTATGACGATGAAGAAGATTCTATGTACCGAACTGTTTACCTGAAGATTCCTTCTAGTGCTGCTAGTGGGGTTTACGAGATGGAAGTTTTGGTCTATAACGATGATGCTGAGACAACTGTTAAGCAGTTGGTTAGTATCGGTGGATCTGCATCTACTACTGTTTTAGCTGCTGTAAAGAATCAAAATTTGATGAGTGGAGAGACTGTAACTTATGATTTGGTTATTGTTAATTCTGCAGATGATATTAAAGTTTTTACATTGAACAGTGTTTCTGGAGATGCTTTGAGTGTTTCTGTTCCCTCAGTTGTTACTGTTGGACCAAAGGCTAGTCAAATTGTCCCTGTTGCAGTTACTGCTGATAAGGACGCTGAAGTTGGAACTTATACTTTCTCTGTAGATGTTGATGGTGAACAAACTGTTTTTGGCGCTAATGTTGTTGGAGGCTCTGTGTCTTCTTCTGTTATTGCTTTGACAGTTATCTTGGTTATTGTCTTCGTCGTGCTTCTTGCTGTTTTGGTTGTTCTTTTGACAAAGAAAGAAAAGCCAATTGAAGAAGTAGAGACTAGTTACTACTAAATTCAAATTTGATTATTATTTTTTATTTTGCCTTCGCTTTTGAAGGCTTGAAATTTTTTAGAGGTGCTTTGGGACTTGGGGAAAGTAGTTTTATAAAGTTGGTATACTTGTTGATTTTATGGGAGTTTGGAAGCGTGGTTTGTCACCTGTGATTGCAAGTGTTCTTATGATTTTGCTTGTTTTGGTTTTGTCTTCTGTTGTATTTGCTTGGGCACGAGGCTTAGTGAATGATAAGGGGGAGGAGATTAGGTCGAGTGTCTCCGCGGATGCTTTATGTCGGGCCGTTGATTTTGATGTTGTAGTTGTTGATAAGATTGGGGATGATTATGAGTTTGAGGCGGTAAACAGGGGAAATGTTAATATTAGTTCTTTGAGGTTTAGGATTTTCCCCGGGGGAGATTCTAATGTTGTTAATTCGGCCGTTGGTCTTTGGGCTGGCAGCTCTGTTGCTGGGCATGTTGTTTTGACTGGAGTTATTGAGAGAGTCGAGGCCTTGGGCGTTTTAGATGGAGAGTTGGTTGGCTCATCTTCTGATGTTGTTTGTGCTAAGAATCCGGTTAAGGTGAAAGGAGCTTAGGTTAGTTAAATATTTTTTAGATTTTTAGGCTGATTATTTTAGAAATATTTTCTTGCATTAGGCTCCCTTTCTTAGAAAGAAAGGTTCCCTGGAGTCAAAGAACTTATTTTGTCGAAGGGTGGAACCTTCGTCTATTGTTCATGCAACTATACTTTCAAAGAGATAATCTTTGATATATTTTCTTGCATTGATACTCCATAGAGATTTGAAGCTTCGGAGATTAGGGTGTCATTGTGCGTAATTACTATATATTGACCTGTTGTCATGTATTTTTTAATTAAGGCCGATAAGAGTTCGGAGTTGTGTTTGTCTAGTGCGGCGTCGATTTCGTCAAAGACATAGAAGCAATAGGGTTTGTATTCTTGGATTGCAAAGATTAGGGAAAGTGCGACCATTGTTTTTTCTCCTCCTGAAAGGGATGTTATATCGAAGTGTTTGCCGTGGGAAACTTTTACTAGTATGCTTAGTCCGCCTTCGAATGGGTTTTGTTTGTTCTCCAATTCTAGGGTTACTTCGCCTTTTCTGGAAAGTTGTGTGAAGTTTCTGGTGAAGTATTCATTTACAGCTGAAAGAGTTGATAGGAAAGATTTCTTTTTTTTCTTGTCTATCTCTTGTATTATTTTATCTATTTGTTCTTTTTCTTCTTGGATGACTTTTACTTTTTCTTCTATTATTTTTACTTGTTCTTCTACTTTGTCGAAAACTTCTAATGCCCGCATATTTACATTTCCTAATCTTGATATTCCGAATTGGGCTTTCTGGAGACGTTCTTTTAGTTGTTCAGTTGATAGTGGCAGGGTTTCTAATGATGTGAATTCAGCAAGCTCTGAGTTTAGGGATTCTATCTGTGCATCGAGTTGTGCCTTTTGTATTTTGTTGTAGTTAATTTTGTCTTCGAAATTTTTGACAGTATGTTGGAGTCCGATGATGTCAGTTTCTATTACTTTTTGTTGGTCTTGTAATTCGTTTCTAAGGTCGAAGAATTTTTGAGATTTTTCATAAAGTTTTTGTTCCTCAATTTCTTTTTTGACGGCTTCTTTATCTTTTTCTGTTATTCGTAATTCTATTTTTCGTAATTCTATTTGGGATTCTTCTATGTCTCGCCCCGTTGCTCTTAGGTCTAGTGTGAGCCTTCCTATTTCTCGTTTTTTGATTTGGACTTCTGTGTCTACGTCCATGTCTATGAAAGAATTTTCTTGTAAGGCCAGTCTTGTTTCGTCGTATTTTTCTTCTATATCTGTAAGTTTTTCGTAGATTGCTCTTTGTGCGTGGATTTTTTCGTTTAAATATTTTATTTCTTCGTAGACTTCTTCTTGTTTTTCGGTAAGTATTTTTATCCTTTCTTTCTTTTCGTCTGAATTTTTTAATTTTATTCTATCTATTCTTATTTCTTCTAGTTTTGTTCTTAGGTCTGAAAGTTTTTCTTTTAGATGAGTTACTCTTGCTGCCTCTTCTATTTTGATTTTTAGATTGGTTTTAACTTCTTTTGATGCACTTTCTATTTTTTCGTTTGCATTTGTTGATATCTTATGTTTGTGATCTTCGCTTACTTCTTGCTTACAGATTGGACAGGATTTAAGGGCTATTATGTCGGATTTTAATTTTTCTTCTCTTTTGACATCCATTTCTAGTATTGCATTTCTTTTTTCTTTTTCTAATATTTCTCTTTCTAAGGCGAATATTTGATCTGTTGTTTTTTCTATTTTGGCTCCTGTTTCGAATTTTAAATTTTCGTTTGGCCCTAGAGCTTTTTCGTATTTTATTTCATTGAAGAGGGCCGTGATGGTTTGTTCTATTAGTTGGACTTCCTTTTTGGATTCTATTAGGAATTTTTCTTTTTGGAGTTTTTGATTTTCTAGGGTTGAAAGCTCGGATTTTGAGATATAGAATTTTCTTCTTTGTTGCTCTAGTATTTCGAATTTCTGTGTTAGAATTTTTTGTTGTTCTTGTTGTTTTTTTATTTCTGGTGAAGATGTTTGTATCCTTGACATTTCTAATCCGAGGTTTTCTATTTTTTCTTTTAGATCTTCTGTTTTTTTCTTTCCTTGTGTTAGCCTGTTTTCAAAATTTTCACGTCGGACATCTAGTCCTGCTAGTTCTGCTTTTAAGTCTGAGATTTCTCTATGGAGCACTTCTTGTTCGTTGGAAGTTGAGGATTGGATTTGTTTATTCACTGCGAGTATTTTGTTTTGAAATTCTTCAACTCTGAAATTTTTTTCTTGTATTGATTTTTTTATTTTTTCTATTTCATTGTCGATATCTTGTATTGATTTTTTTATTTCAACTATATTTTCTTCTTTTCCTTTTTTGTTTTTTACCAGTAGTGTTTTTTTACATCGCTTTATTGTTTCTTCTAATTTTTGATAAGATATCGCTTCTTGTCTTTCTTTGTCTAGGTTTTTTAGATATGCGGTTCTTTCTTTTAGGACGGTTGAAACTTCGTGGAGTTTTTCTTCGGTTTTTTCTAGTTCTCTAATCGATTTTATTTTTCTTGCTTCGTAAATTGAAATTCCAGCTACTTCTTCTATTATTTTTCTTCGCTCTTCTGACGTTGCTTGGACTAAGGATTGGATTTCGCCTTGGAGGACTATGTTGAATCCGTTTGGGTCTACGCCGGCCTGTGAGAGGAGTTCTAAAATTTCTTGACGGTTTTTTATTTTATCGTTGATTTTGTAGATGGATTGACCGGATTTTCTTACGGCTCTTTTTATTACGACTTCTTTTGAGTCGATGGCGAAGCTTTTGTCTGTGTTGTCGAAGGTTAGTTCTACTGAGGCTTCTAGGGATCCTTTGTATGTCTGGTTTCCGGAGAAGAGGAGGTTTGCAGCTCTTGCCGCTCTGATTGATTTGATTGAAAGTCGGCCTAGTACGAAACAGAGGGCGTCAGTGATGTTTGATTTTCCGGAGCCGTTTGGTCCGACGATTACGTTCATTGAGTTGTCAAATGGGAGTTCGGTTTTTCTTGCGAAGGATTTGAACCCGTGCATTGTCATTTTTTTTATGTAAGTCATTTGTAAACCCCTGGTTTACTTGGGGTGGTTTGGTGGTTTGGCAGTTTGGTGGTTTGGGCGTTAGCGACTCTTTTTTTCATGTTTGGAAGAGGTGAGTGGGGTTTTTAAGAATTGTTGATTCAAAATAATTTTTTTTGTGGCGAGGTTTTTGCTTGAATTAGTTTTTTTACGGTGCTCCAGGAGAATCTTATTATTGAAGAGTATTCTTTGTTGTTGAAGTTTTCTAAGATGAATTTTTTTGTTTTTGGATCGGCTGGGTATCCTGAGCCGAAGTCAATTTTAAAGGTTTGTCTTAATTTTCCCATTTCTTCTTCTCTTTTTTCTTTTGCTAGGATTGAGGCAGCGGAGACGATTGGGTGATTGGCGTCTGCTTTGTGTTCGCATTGAAGGATTATATTTTCCGGTTTTTCTAGGAGTTTTTGGACGTCTCTGGTCCAACTTTCTATGTTTACCGACGGACAGTCTATTATGGCTGTGGTTTTTTCTTGAATGTCTTTTGTTAGATGGTTTATGATTTGGGCGGTTTTGATTGCTTCGAGGTAGTTTAGATTTGAGGATTCATCGATTTGTTTTGGCGAGGATGTTACGATGTAGTGAATGAATTGTGGTCTTATTTTGTCTGCGATTGTTTTTCTTTGAAGGGGAGATAAAAGTTTTGAATCTTTTGCATTCCATGATTTTAGGATTGTTTCGTCTTGCGGGTTTGCGATTATTCCTGCTAAAACCATTGGCCCGAGGACTGGTCCCCGTCCTGCGTCGTCGATTCCTAGAAGTTTCATTTTGATTTTAAGAGATTGATGTTTTTAATGTTGTGGGCTTGAGATTTCTTTGTATTAGGGGCAAGGTTTTTAAATTTGTTTTGCCCAGCAGTAAAAATTTATGGTAATGTGGAAAAGAAATTATATGGAATTCACTGGATTGCAAGTTTCTCTGGTTGTAGAAGACGGGTTGATAGTGGTAAGCTTGTGATTGATGATGCGGAATTTTTGTGCGGGTTGATTTGCGATGGGCTGGTTGATATTGGGGCGAATATTTTTTCTAAATCTGTTAAGCAGTTTTATCCACAAGGAGCTACGGTTTTGATTGGGATTACGGAGTCTCATGCTTCTGCTCATAGTTGGCCCGAGGATGGCTTTATGGAGTTTGATTTCAATACCTGTAATCTGGATATGGATGGAAATTTTTTATTAGATTATATTGGTAAGAATATTGGTGCTTCTGGATGTTCTTTTATGAAAATTATGAGATACGAGGATGGCAGTGAGATTTCGGAAAAAAAAGATATTTTTTGTTATTGATTTCAAAGAGTTTATTAACCCAATATATTTTTTGGCTCTATGGGAAAAGTTAATTTAAGAGAAGGTAATGTCAGTTTGATTTTAGATTCTTATAATGATTTATTTTCTGATTTTGATCCTAGGCCTTATTCTGATCGTGCTTTGTCTGAGGATTTTTTGTTAGAATGCAGGCGGGCGGCTAGAGAGAAAGATTCTGAGAAGATTGAACTTCGTCTTCTTGTCCCTAGAAAGTTTCGTAAAAAGCCGGACGAATTAAGGATTAAGCGTAGACTTAAAGAACATTTTTATAAAAATTTTGTGATTCAAAAAAAAGGAATAAAGAAGATTTGGGTTGAAGGTTTATTTTGGGTTTTTCTTGGAACGATTATTATGATTGTCGCTACTTTTGCATATAGATTTAGTTCGGATAGTTTTTTGATTGATTTATTTTTTATAATTTCTGAGCCGGCCGGATGGTTTGCTTTTTGGGAAGGACTTGGGAAAATGTTTATAGAGTCCAAGAAAGGTTTTCCGGATTATGAATTTTATTTGAGAATGAATAAGCTTGATGTTTCTTTTTTGAGTTATTGAGTTCGACTTTTTTATAATAACGATTTATAACACGTTTTAGATGTTTAATTGTGTAGCGGGATGGAGCAGTCTGTCCCGACCAGCGATTCCCATAACCTCGAGGTCACAATAGTTCAACCTTCGCTTCAAAGAAGCTCGGACACGAAATTCTCTTGAATTTCTAAAAGTTCATAAAGAACTTTTAATCCAGTCCCCTTGTTTTTGCTTAAAGAAAGATTTATAACACGTTTTAGGCGTTTAATTGTGTAGCGGGGTGGAGCAGTCTGGTCAGCTCGCGAGGCCCATAACCTCGAGGTCACATGGTTCAAATCCTGTCCCCGCTATTTTTTTTATCGTCGGTAAAATCTCATTTTTTGATAGAGTCAGATTTGAACCTTGATTGATAAGATTTAAATAATATTTTGATTTGTGTATTCTATGGTAGGTATTAAGTGGCCTTTTGTTATTGGAGGGGTTGTTCTGATTCTTGCGAGTATAATGATCTTTAGCTATATGTCGGATTCTAACGTTAAATCTATTTGCCCTGCAGGATTGCAGAGATGCGATGATGGGTGTATTCCAACTAATGCCCGGTGCAGTTCTGGAGGAAGTTATTGTCTTGAATCTGTGACTGAGAATACAATTTGTAACTCATGTAGCGATGATAAAAAGATGTGTGGTATGTTTTGCATACCTAAAAGTCAAAAGTGTTGTATTGCAGGCCAGTGTGAGATGACCACTTCTGATCCGATAAAGATTGATGTAGGAGATTCTGGAGGAGAGATTACAGCGGCTCCAGATATAGTTACGACTGAAGTCACAATTGATTCTGCGGTGTGTACAATTGCTGGAAATAACGGTTATCTTACTAAATATAATGCTGTTTCTTCTGGAAAAGCACAGGGCCCTGTGGGAACAAGATTTTATTTGGATGGTTCCGGGCAACGGCCTTTGGGATATATAACTGATTGCGGTGATTGGACAATGGTGACTAAGAATATGTATCCTGAAAATTATTATTGTCAGAGAATGCAAGGAGAAGTTTCCTTCACCAGTTGGGTGGCGGAGGATTCTGTTGATTTGCCTGGATCTTATGAAGCTGGAGAGATAAAACCTAATATAAATTCAGGAAGTTCTGATCATAAATACGGCCAGAGCAAGATAATTGATTGTCCTTAATTTGGACAGACAGGTATAGTTTATTTTTCCAGTAGTAGATAAGATAGCCGCCTTCTAGACTTTTTGTCCGCATCCTGCCCCCGCTATGGCAGGGAGAGATTTGAAAAATCCCTACTCAAACTTTGCACTAAAATTTTGTCTAATTTTTGTTCTAGGACAAAATTCGCGCGAAGTTTTCGCCCGCTATGCGTTGACGAGGATTTGAAATCCCTACTTGCAATTTGCTTTTGAAAAAATTTTTCGAAGAAAAATATTCTTTTTCAAATGCAAATTGTTCGCCCGCTATCTAATCTTGATACCTCTAATATATAAAGTGGAGATTCATTTTTGTTTTATGGCAGATATCAAAGGTGTAGGTATTTCTGTAGGAGAATTTTTTTACGGAGTGGGGTCCTTGATATTCGGATATCCTACTATGGAGAAGGTTTTAGCTGGAGAAATTTTATTACAGGTTACGGGAAGCTTGAGGATGGTTATGGCAATATTGTTTGGGCTTATTTTCCTTTTGGGGTATATCGCTTTGATTGATTTTATTTGTAGGAACTGCTGTGACACAACTTTTGCAGACGAGATGAATAAGGTTTTAGAAAAATATTTTTAATGTAGAGAGGAGGATTCGCCTTCGTGTTATGAAGAACACTCGGACACGAAAAATTCTTTGAATTTTTCTGCGAAAAAGTTACTTCGTAATTTTTCGCAAACCCCCGTAAAGTTCGAGCATTAGAATCGTCTTCCAAAAATAAATACAATTCAATAAATTGAATTGTATAAATGTGGGGAGGAGGATTCGAACCCCCGTAAGCAGATGCTACTGGCGCTTAAAGCCAGCCCGTTTGGCCACTCCGGCATCCCCACATGTATTTTGGATATTTATATGGGTTATAAGTTTTATTGTTAACGGTGTTTAGGTATGTTTTTATAGATTGGATGACTTTTGTTGTTATGAAGAATAAAAATGTCGGGTTTTTGATAGTCGGGATTTCGGTGTTAATAGTCGCAATTATATTGTTATTTAATTTTGGGTTGAAGGATATTATGGACGAAGGGTGTGACCATGGGGCGAGTTGTACTATGTACGATACGATTCGAATTCAGACGGGACTTAGTTTGATTATTGCGGGGTTGGTTTTTTTGATTGGGGTGTTTTTTGTTTTTTCTAGGGAAAATGAGAGGATTGTTGTTAAGAAAGTCAAGGAGAAAGTTTTGAAGAAGAAGCTTGATTTGAGTGGGCTTGATTCTGTGGAGAAGAGGGTTGTTGGGATTTTGCAGCGTGAGAAAGGGGCTTTTTTCCAGAAGAGTATTATGGATGAGCTTGGATGCGGGAAGGTCAAGATGACGCGGATTACTGATAAGTTGGAAGCTAAGGGTTTAGTTGAAAGGAAGAGGCGCGGTATGAATAATATTTTGGTTTTAGTTAGGTAGATTTTATTTTTTTGATTATTGCAAATGTTATTATTGATGTTGTTGCTAACTGAATTAGGGGACTTAAGCCGATTCCTAGAATTGTTGGCATTGAAGAAGTATATGCCCATCTTTGTATTTTTAGGGCTCTTGTTTCTATTGCTATTGCTATTGCAATTGGTAGAATTAGTGCTATTAGGTAATCTGTTTTTTTTGGGTTTTTTGTCCAGTTGGATGAGGAGTTTTTTAGGGAGATGATTAGGAAGATTGTTGTTATAATGATGGCGTCAGTTATTGTTGCTAGGAAAAGATGTGGATATTGGGGGATGCCGGATAGGTCGATGTAGAGGGGATAGTGGAGGAGTTCCCAGATTGCGTTTGTTGCGAAGGCGATTAGGAAAATTGGAAGGATTTTTGTTTTCATAATTTGTTTTGTATGTTGTGGTATAAATATTTTGTTGATGTAACTAGTTTCAGCGAAGTCGTTAAATAAAGAATTTTTTTTAATTTGTTATGGCTAAAGATAAAAGTTGTTGCGAGAGAAATGTCGGTAAGGGGATTTTGTTTGGGCTGATTCCTCATGTCGGGTGTATTCTTTTTATTATTGTTTCTATTTTGGGAACAACTGTTTTGATGCAATATTTTAAGCCACTTTTGATGAGTCGAAATATTTTTTATTATTTGATTCTGGTTTCTATTGGATTTGCTAGTGTTAGTTCTTTTTTTTATTTGAGAAAAAATGATGCTTTGTCTTTTGATGGGATTAGGGAGAAGAAAGGATATTTGTTTGGTATGTATGGGTTTACTGTCGGGGTGAATGTTTTGTTATTCTTTTTTATTTTTCCTTTTTTGTCTGGTTTTGTTGGCGCGAGCGTTGAGGACTCTTCTGGTTTGCGTGTTATGAATTTGGAAGTTGATATTCCGTGTCCTGGGCATGCGCCTTTGATTAGTAGTGAGGTTTCTGGCGTTAATGGTGTTAAGGGAGTTGAATATTCTTTTCCTAATAAGTTTGAAATTTTTTATGAGGCTGGAGTGCGAGAAGATGTTTTGGGTTTGGATGTTTTTGAGGAGTATCCTGCGGAGGTTGTTTCTGATGAAGTTGGATGATGTTAATGATGTTGTTCGCGAAATCCTTATAACTAATTTTTGTGTTGGTTTTTTGTATGGGTGATAAGATTAGGTTTGATGTTTCTGGAATGAGTTGCGCTTCGTGTGCTGCGAATATTGAACGAGGTCTTGGTAAGATTAAGGGCGTTGAGAATGTTAAGGTTAATTTTTTGGCAAAGAAGGGTTTTGTTGAGGGGAAGGTTAGTGAGGCGGAGATAGAAAAGGCTGTTTCTACTGTTGGGAATTATAAGGTTTCTAATTTTGATGGTGGAGAAATGGATCACTCTAAGATGGATCACTCTAAGATGGCGGAAGTTGATGAGGTTTTAAAATGGAAAAGGCGGACTATTATTTCTTGGTTGATTGTTTTGCCGTTGATTTTTATTATGGGGAGTGAGAGATTATTTGGGCTTCATTTGTTTAGTGAGACGGCGATGACTGTTGTGATGTTGTTCTTAAGTTTTCCTGTTATTTTTATTTTGGGGTTTGATACTTTGCGAGGGGGACTGAAGGGTTTTACTAGTTTTTATTTTAATATGGATTCTTTGATTTCACTTGGGACTGTTGTTGCTTTTTCTACGGGAATACTTAGTTTTTTTATTAGTGTGCAGGATTATTCTGGAATTTCGGCGATGATTATGGCTTTCTTTTTTAGTGGGAAGTATGTTGAGAATTTGGCGAAGGGTCGGGCTGGTGCGGAGATTAAGAAGCTCTTGGAGATGGGGGCGAAGAATGCAGCTGTTGTTCGTGATGGGAAGCAGATTTCTGTTTTGATTTCGGAAGTGAAGATTGGAGATGTCATGGTTGTGAAGCCTGGGGAGAAGATTCCGACTGATGGTGTTGTTGTTAAGGGAGAGAGTTCTGTTGATGAGTCGATGATTAGTGGGGAAAGTTTGCCTTTGGATAAAGTCGTGGGGAGTAATGTTATTGGGGCGACGATTAATCAGGATGGGATTTTGTATGTTCGGGCGACTAGGGTTGGGAAGGATACTTTTTTGGCGCATATTGTGAAATTGGTTGAGGAGGCTCAAGGTTCGAAGATTCCGATTCAGGAATTGGTGGATAAGATTACGGCCGTTTTTGTTCCAGTTGTTTTGATTGTTGCTTTTCTTACTTTTTGGGTTTGGGGTTTTTTTGTGACGAGTGATTGGGGTCGTGCGATTGGCGTGATGGTTTCTGTTTTGGTTATTGCTTGTCCTTGTGCTTTGGGATTGGCTGTTCCTACGGCTTTGATGGTTGGTTCTGGTATGGGGGCTGAGCGTGGGATTTTGATTAGGAAGGGAGAGGCGATTCAGACGATGAAGGATGTTAAGACTATTGTTTTTGATAAGACTGGGACGATTACGAAGGGGAAGCCCGAGGTTAGTGATGTTTATGCTAAAGATGAGAAAAAGTTGTTGGAAATTGCCGCTAGCTTGGAAGTTTTAAGTGAGCATTCTATTTCTAGGGCTGTTGTTGCTAGGGCTTCTTTGAAGAAGTATTTGAAAGTTGATAAGTTTAAAGTTTTGAGAGGTCGAGGTGTTGAGGGCGTTGTTGATGGGAAGAATGTTTTGATTGGAAATGTTTTGTTGATGAGTGAGCGGAAGGTTTCTTTGGACTTGTTTGTTGATATGATTAAGAAGTATTCTTCGGAAGGAAAGAGCGTTATGGTTGTTTGCGTTGATGGGAAGGCTTTTGGCGTGATTGCTGTTGCGGATGGTTTGAAGGACGATTCTGTTGAGGCTATTTCCAGATTGAAGAAGATGGGTTTTCGGACTGTGATTGTTAGTGGGGATAATGCTTTAACTTCTCATGCTATTGCTAAGGCGGTTGGTGTGGATGAGGTTTTTAGCGATGTGTTGCCTGAGGATAAGGCGAAGAAGATTTTGGAGTTGCAGAAAGAGGGAAAGGTTGTTTTTGTTGGGGATGGGGTTAATGATGCGGTTGCTTTGAAAAGTGCGAATGTTGGAATAGCTATGGGGGGCGGGACTGATATTGCGATTGAGGCGGGAGATATTGTTTTGGTTCGCGGGAGTTTGATGGGAGTTGTCGAGGCTTTTAATTTGTCTAGGGCGACATTTATGAAGATTAAGCAGAATTTGTTTTGGGCTTTTGGGTATAATGTTTTGGCTATTCCTTTGGCTATGGGGGGGTTTCTTTCTCCTGTCGTGGCGGAAATTGCTATGGCTTTGTCTTCGGTGACGGTTGTTGGGAATGCTAATTTGCTTCGGATGGCGAAGATTTAGGATTTTTGTTAGTTAAATATTTATATTAATTAATCGTTGATGTTTAGAGGTGTTTGTTGGTAGGATGAAAAAGGCTGTTGAGGAAATTCTTGGTTTTGCTGATGTTGAGATTGGTGGAGAGAGGCCGTGGGATATTCGGGTTTATGATGATAGGTTTTATGGAAGGGTTTTGGGTCAGGGGTCTTTGGGACTGGGGGAATCTTATATGGATGGGCAGTGGGATTGTGATAAGTTGGATGAATTTTTTAATCGGGTATTGAGAGTTAAGTTGGAAGATAGGGTTGGGCATGGTCAGAGATTTTTTTTATCGTTAAGGTCTAAGTTGCTTAATTTGCAAAATAAGGTTGGGGCCTTGAAGGTTGGTAGGCATCATTATGATATTGGTAATGATCTTTATAGTGAGATGTTGGGTGAGAGGATGGTTTATACTTGTGGATATTGGAAGGATGCTAGTAATTTGGCGGATGCTCAGGAGTCGAAGCTTGAGCTTGTTTGTCGAAAGATTGGGCTGAAGAGCGGGATGAAGGTTTTGGATGTGGGCTGTGGTTGGGGCAGTTTTGCTAAATATGCCGCGGAGAAACATGGAGCGGAAGTTGTGGGGATTACTATTTCTGAAGAACAGGTTAAGCTCGGGCGAGAAAAATGTACTGGGTTACCTGTTGATATTAGGTTTCAGGATTATAGGGATGTCTATGAGAAATTTGATGCTGTTATTTCCCTAGGGATGTTTGAGCATGTAGGAATTAAGAATTATGAAACATATATGAAAAAGATTAGTGAGTGTTTAGATGATAAGGGTTTGTTTTTGTTGCATAGTATTGGAGGGAATAGGTCGGTTAATTCTACTGACCCTTGGATTGAAAAGTATATTTTTCCTAATTCCATGATTCCTTCGGCAAAGCAAATTGCTAGTAGCAGTGAGGATGTTTTTGTTGTTGAGGATTGGCATAATTTTGGGACTGATTATGATAAGACTTTGATGGCGTGGCATGAGAATTTTTCGAAGGGGTGGGATAGGTTGAAGGAGAATTATGGAGAGAGATTTAAGAGGATGTGGGATTATTATTTGCTGAGTTGTGCGGGGAGCTTTAGGGCTCGGCGGAATCAGTTGTGGCAGATTGTTTTTTCTAAGGGTGGGGTTGATGGCGGGTATGCTTCAGTGAGGTAGATTTATTAATTGTTAGGGACGTTTATGAGGGTGCCTTCGTAGCTCAGTTGACAGAGCGCAACACTCGTAATGTTGAGGTCGCGGGTTTGACTCCCGCCGGAGGCTTTAGATTAATTTCTCTTTTAACTTTTCTTTGTGTTCTTTTTGGCAGGATGAGCAGATGTAGTGGGTTTTCGAGGTTTCGCTTTTTCCTGTTTTGATTATTGTTCCGTTTAGTTTGTCTAGGAATGTTGTTTTGATTTCTTTTTTGCAGAGGTCGCATTTGTGTGTCATGAAGATTTTAGTTGAGTAATCTTTATAAAATATTGGGGTTTGTTTTTGTTGTGAAAATAGAGTATTGGAGTTTTGTTTTGGTGATTTTAGGTATAGGATTTCATAGAGTTGTGTAACGAAAAGTTAGGAATTTACTATAGTTGGGTATAGATAATTTTAAAAGTTGAATTTTCTAGATTTGGGATGGGAGGCCCTAGTGTTTTCCCTAAAATGAACATGGAAGGATTTGATTTGACGCGGTATCAGAATGACGAGAAAGAGCAAGAGAAGATAGCAAAGATTATTGGGAAGGTAATGTCTGGACGAGGGGATTATACGGCTGTTATTGAGAAGAGAGAAGAGAAGGTGAAGAGGTGTGAATGTGGTTGGCCAATTGAAAGCGGAGTGAAGTTTTGCTCGGAATGCGGGAAGAAGATTCCGATTTGAATATGTTCGTATAAGAGTAATTATATAGTTTTTTCTATTCCTATTTATGGCGAAAAAGATTTTAATTGTTGATGATGATGAGGAAGACAGAGAGCTTATGGGGAGTTTTCTTAAGAAGGATGGCTATGAAGTTGTCATGGCTGGGAATGGTGCCGTTGCCTTGGATTTATTAGGAGTTAATGAGGTTGATGTTATTTTGCTTGATATTAAGATGCCGACGCTTTCTGGTTATGATTTTTCTAGGTTATTGAAATGGAGATCTAATAAAAAAATTAAAATAATTTATGTTTCGATTGTTCCCCGTAAAGAGGTTGATATGGGGAATGTGGATGGTTTTATTCAGAAACCATTTTCTTCAGGAGTTTTATTGAAGACTGTAAAGGAAGTAATTAACAAAAGATGAGGTTATGACTTTTTGGTCTTATTTGGAGGGTTAAAGGAGATGTTAAATTTATGGTAATTGTTGCTGAAGGAGAAGGGGTTTTGATGCAGATGGATGTTTGTATTTTTGATTGGATAAAAGGAGGTAGCGGAAAGAATGGTTAAGACGGTTATGGTTGTTGATGATGAAGCTGACAATAGGACTACGGTGAAGATGATTTTGGAAAAAAATGGCTATAATGTTATTCTTGCGGTTAGTGGGGATGATGCGTTGAAGAAATGGGCAGAGAAAAAATCGGATTTGGTTTTGATGGATATTATGATGCCTGGGACCCCCGTTAGAGATATTATTCCTAAAATGATGGGAGCCAAGGTAGCTTATTTGAGTGTTGTTAGAATTTCTGAAGCCGAGAAGGAAGATTTGATGAAATCGAAAAATATTGTTGGTTTTATTCAGAAGCCTTTTGATATTGATAAGCTTTTGAATAAAGTAAAGGAGTTAATTGGCTAAGATGGTGGATATTAAATCTGAATTGAAATCTAATCAGACTATTCTTTTTGTTATGTCTAGTGGTGAATATAACGAGAATATTGTTAGTGTGATAAAAAAATTGTCTGGGAATATTTGTTATATTACCACGAATAAAACTTTTTATTCTTTGAAAGAAATTTTTTTAAAGAAGAAGATTGAGATTGGGAATATTGTTTTTATTGATACTATTTCTAAAGCGATGATGAAAATTCCGGATCAATCTGAAGATGTTTATTATGTTTCGAGTCCTGGGGCTTTGACGGAATTGTCACTAGTTATTAAAAAATTTTTGAAACATGATTTTGATTATTTGGTTTTTGATGCAGTGACTAATCTTTTGACTTATCAGGATAATAATATGTGTAATAAGTTTCTTGCTGATTTGGTTGATAAGGTTAAGAGGTCTAAAACTCGAGCTATTTTTTATGCGGTTGAATCTTCTAATAATGAAGACCTTATTGCTAAAGTTGGAACTGTTGTGGATAAGGTTATTCGTGGCAAGTTTTCTAAATCTTTTGTTCTCTCTAATGAAAAAATTGAAAAAATAAAAATTAATAAGGAGGGGTAGGAAATGGTGTTTTATTTAATGACGTTTTCTTGTTGACGAAATGTATTTGGGAAGATTTTTTTTAATTGGTTTTTTAATTGGTCTTTTTCTGGCTCCTGGGATTTTTGCAACCCATGAAAGTGATTTTGAAACTGAAGGTTTAAAGATTGCTGAGAATTTTGGTTCTTTTTTAGATAAAAGGGTTGACGAAACTATTGAGGTTGCAAATTTTGATTATTCTGATATTGAGGTTGCGAAAAATTCTATTCGTGATTTTTATGCTGATCATAATTCTGAGATTTGGTTTAATTTGGGAAGTGACAATTTTCCTATAGAGAAAAAAAAAGTTATTCCCATTTATAGGGACATTGTTTTTATTGGAGCTGATGGGAAAGAAATTATTAAATATAGTGAGGATGGATTTTCGGATAATCTTTTGGATGTTTCTGTCCAAGAGAATACAGAATTTAAATCTGAAGTTTATTTTGAAGACACTAAGGGTTTAGATAGTGGCGAGGTTTTTATTGGGAAAGTTTTGACTTGGTATGTTGGATTTGATGATGTTTTTGAGGGAGCTTCTGTCGAGGCGAAAGAGGGGAAAATTTATGAAGAAGTTATTGGAAGAGATATTTTGAAGCAAGGAGTGATAAGATTTTCTTCTCCAGTTTATAGGGACGGAGTTTTCAAGGGTGTTGTTGTTTTGTCTTTAGATTATAGGCATTTGCAGGAATTGTTTAAGCACATTGAACCTGCTAGGGATGAAATTGTAATCAGTAGCACTTATGCTCGGAATTATCTTTTAGTTTTTGATTTGGAGGGGAATACTATTTTTCATCCAAAGCCTGATAATGTTTTAGGTTATTTAGAGGATGGGCAATTGGCTGGATTTAATGAGCCTAATTCTACGAGAGAGGGAAGCATATTTAATTTGTATAAGTATCGCGGATCTTTTGCTTATAGCGAAATGGCGAGGCAGGTTTTGGAAGATAAGGAGACGTTTGTCTCTTATGCTACTGATGTTGGTGGCAGAACTAAGGTTACATTAGCTGTTCCTGTTTTGTATTCTAATCCAAATACTAATTATGAAGATGTTGGTGTTTTTGGTGGAATAATGTTGTCTATTCAACTGACGCCTTCTGAACCTGTTCCTGGAATAAGTTTCAAATTTTATTTTATTGCGATTGCTATTGTTATTGCGATTGCGATTGGTGTTGGGATTATTGTTCGTAAGAAAAAAAATACGAATGTTTCATCTTCGAAGGAAGTAATTTTTAGTAAGATTGATAAAAAGTTTATGGTGATTCTATTTATTATTTTGTTTGAAATAGTTTTAATTGGCGCCCTTGTCGTTTATTATCAAAATCAAATTCTTGAACGTCAATTTTTTGATGCTGTACTTGAAAATGAGGAAGATTTTTTTGATTTGCAGGAGGCCAGTATAACTCGTTTATCCGCAACGCTTGAAGTTGTTTTAAATGATGAAAGTATGAGGCATCTTTATCTTGAAAGAGATAGGGAGAAATTGTTTGAGTATAGTTATCCGTTGTTTTCGGAACTTAAAAATGAATATGGAATAACGCATTTTTATTTTATAGAACCTAATGGGACCAGTTTTGTTCGGCTCCATGATAAAAGTATTTTTGGAGATGAGATTAAGAGATCTTCTTTTTTGAAAGCTAAAGAAACTGGATTGGTGAGTTCTGGGATTGAACTTGGGAAAACTACTTATGCGTTAAGAGTAGTGGCCCCGTATTATGATGGGGATGATTTGATTGGTTATGTGGAATTAGCTCAAGGGATTGACGGATTTTTTGATATTATGGAAAAAAGAAAGGGAGATGATTTTTTAATGGTTGCAGATAAAGGCTCATTAGATGAAATGGACTGGGCTTCTTCAAGGAAATCTCAGGGATTAAGAAATAATTGGGATGATTTTGAAGAGTATGTTATAGTCAGCAGTAATTCTGAAAAAATCTTTCCTTGTTTTTCAGAAGAAAATGTTGAGTTATTGAGAAAAAAATCTTCTCTTTTGAAAATTTCCAAGTTAGATGATGAGGTATTTGCTTGTGGGGGATTTTCCATGGTTGATGTTTATAATGAAAAACCTGCAGTGATATTTTCTTCAATAAATGCCACAAAGGACTATAATATTATGATTAATATTAGGTTTGTTATTTTGTTTATCCTTTTCATTGTTTTTTCTATTTTTGTAGGACTTGGTTTTTATGTTTCAAATAGAGTCTCTAAACCTATTGCTGAATTAAATGTTGTGGCGCAAGAGTTGCGGAAGAAGAATTTTAAGGCTAGGACTAATATTGATACTGGCGATGAGTTGCAGACGCTTGGTGAGACTCTTAATAGTACTGCTGAGGCGTTGGACAGAATGGAAATAGAGTATAAACAATTGGAGAAAGCTAAGACGGAATTTTTGTCTATTACCTCTCATGAACTTCGGTCTCCCATGACTCCGATGCAGGCTCAGTTGCAGATGTTACTTGGCGAATATTATGGGAAGTTGACTGACGAGCAGAAGACTGCTATTGAGATTGTTTCTAGGAACACGAAGAGGTTGGACGGTATTATTGTTGATTTTTTGGAGATTTCTAGGATTGAAGCTGCTCGGTTAAAGTTTAAGTTTGTTAGAGATGATCCTGGTAAGGTTGTTCTTCAAGTTATTGAAGAGATGAAAGGGTTTATGCCGGAAAAAAAGATTACTATTATTCCTAGTATAGAAAAATTGCCAATTGTTGAGCACGATCCGAATAGATTATCTCAAGTTTTGAGAAATTTGATTAACAATGCCATTAAATTTTCCAAAGAAGGTTCGACTGTTGATGTTAAGGCCAAATTAAAGGGAGATATGATTTTGTTTTCGGTTGCTGACCATGGCATTGGTATAGATGCGAAATCTCAACAAAGACTTTTTGAGCCCTTTTTCCAGGTTGAGCAGACGATCTATCGTGAATATCAGGGAACGGGACTTGGTCTTGCTATTGTTAAAGGAATTGTTGAGTCTCAAGGTGGTAAGGTTTGGCTGGAAAGTGTTGTTGGTAAAGGAACTACATTTAATTTTACCTTGCCTCTTAAACCTACTAAAGAGATTAAGCCAATTAAATTATTGTTTTCTATACAGGAGAATAGTAAGGATAAGATTAAGGATTTATTTGTTAAAATGCTTGGTCCCATGGGAAAACAGGAGTTTGAGCTTTTGGAGAAGAAGGATAAGTTATTTGAGAAAGATTTGATTTCATATATTAACGATTTGACGGAAAAGGGAATATTGAAAGAAGAAAATGGTGAAGTTTTTAAAGAAGCAATCTCTAGTATATTTGGGAGTAAGGAGAATGAAAAATGATTGGATTAATCTTACGACTGAAACAGGAACATATTGAGATTGAGCGAATGTTTAATAATATACAAGAATATTTTTCTGATCAATTGATTGAGGCTGATGATTTGGTGAGGGATTTAAGAATGTTAAAAGATATTCTTGTTGCCCATCTTGATTTGGAGAATAAGATGTTGTATCCATTTTTTTCTAAATGTGACGATGCTAGTGTTAAAAAGTTAGGGAGTTTATTTTCTGAAGAGATGTTGGCAATTTTTGGAGTGAGTATGGATTTTTTTGAGAGACATAAGAACGAGAGTGTAAAGTATTTATTTGAAAATTTTAAATTTAAAAATGAACTTAGTCTAATTGCTCAGGTCGTTATAAAAAGGATTAACCTTGAAGAAGGGGTGCTTTTCCCCGTTTATGAAAAATATTACGAGGTGAAGAAATGAAATTTTTAGTTGTACTGATTATGTCATTTATTTTTGTAGGTACGGTTGGGAGTATCGTTGGAATGTATTCTTATTATATTGAGGCTAATTCTTTATTGGAAGAAAAGGTTGTTTTAAATTTAGAATCTGTCGCGCAGTCACTTGAAAATTTTATTGAAGAGGTTTTGGAAGAGCAAAAAGAAAAATTAAAGATAGCTGCTACGCATCAAGAACTTTCTTCTGAGGAGTTAAGGGCGATAATAGAATTGCAGGAAGAATTTTATGAGATTTTTATTTTAGACCCTGAGGGGAAAGTGGTTGCTAGTTCTGATGAATCTCAGGTGGGAAAAGATAAATCAGGGGATGCTTATTTTATTAATGTTAGAGAAGATGTGTATGTTAAACCTGCTTATTTTTCTGAAACTGTTCAAAAAGAATCTATTGCCATCTCTGTTCCTTTTCATGAGGATGTTTTGGTTGCAAGAATTGATTTGGATAGTTTTAATGAATTTGTATCCGATAGGACGGGTTTAGGTGAAACTGGTGAGGTGTTGCTAGCCTATCGTACTGTTGATGGGAGCGTTTCTTTGTTTACAGAAAGGAGGTTTGAGGAAGAGGCTGTTGATGAAAGAGAAAGATTGATTGGCATTTTGCCTATTGAAAAGGCATTGGACAAAGAAGAAGGGGTTGCCTATGGTTTGTTTGATTACCGTAATGTTGAAGTTCTCGCAGTGACGAGATATATTGATGAGATGGATGTTGGACTTGTTGTTAAAATTGATGAAGCTGAAGCACTCGGTATTGCTCGGAATCAATTGATTAGAAAAGCGATTGTTATTGTAGCCATTATCATCATTTTTGTTTCTCTGATTGGGTGGATTGTTTCTTTTTTTATTTTGAATCCTATCAAGAAATTGGCGTTTGATGTTGACGAAATAACAAAAGGCAAATTGGAAATCCAACTGGAAAAAAGTAGTATCTTTGAAATTCAGAATTTGGCAGATTCTTTGAATCGAATACTAGCGTCATTAAAATTAGCAATTTTGAGAACTGGTTCTAGCGGTAGTTTTTTGTGCCTAGGAGATGAATGCGAGGTTCCTGCTAAGAAAATTTCTGGCTCAAATGAAAAAAAGGTTTTTTCTGAAAAAAATATTAGTAAGGATGAAGGAGGGAAGAAAGATATTCCTTTGAAAAAATAGGGATATTTCTGAATGATTGTGGTGTTTATTAAATGGAGTGAAAGTGTTAGTGTTCATGTGGAGGAAATTGATAACCAGCATAAGAAACTTCTTGGTTTGATTAATTGGGCGCATGATATTGATTGGGATAAAGATAAGGAGAAGGGGAACAGGATATTAAATGAGCTTATTGAATTTGCTCGTGTGCATTTTACTACGGAAGAAAATTATTTTGCAAAATGTAATTATGGAGGAGCCGAGGCCCATGTAGCGGCCCATATGGGATATATTGCAAAAGTTCTTTTGCTTTATAGAAATTTTCAGAATGGGACTTGTAGTGCTGATGATGTTTTAAATTTTTTAAAAAGTTGGTGGGAAGATCATTTGATTAAAATGGATCATAAATATGTGGAAAATTTTCGGGCTTGTGGATTAAAGTAAATATGTTCGTATAAGGGTAATTATAAGGTTTTTACTATTCCTATTTGTGGTAGGAAAGAAAAAGAAGGTTGGGTCTGTGATTAGAAAGAAAGTTGTTTTGAAAAAAGCTGTATCGAAGAAAGCTGTATCGAAGAAAGTTGTCAAAGGGAAGATAGATGTTTCAGAAATTGCAAAAGAGGTTAGGGCTGAGCAAATCTCTAGTCAGAGAGCCTCTTTTAAAAATTTAGCTAGTATGAAAAATAAATCTTCTGTAAAAGTTAAGAAAGATAACAGGAAATATATTATGACTGGAGTTCCTGGGTTTGATGAACTTTTGGATAAGGGTATCCCTGAAGGTAGTGCTGTTTTGGTTGCAGGAGGAGCGGGAAGTGGTAAGACTATTTTTAGTTTGCAGACTTTGGTTCATCAGGCAGAGGCTGGTAAAAAATGTTTGTATATGAGTTTTGAAGAGAGAGAGGAAAGATTGATTGATCATATGAATGGTTTTGGATGGGGAGCTGATAAGCTTATTAAGAAGGGGCTGTTGAAAATTCAAAGGATTAGTCCGTTTGAGATTACTCGAAATGTCGATGCGCTTCTTGCTAAAGAGAAAGGTGAATTATTAATTGATGTTGACCCGGTGATTATTCCAAGCGGCTTTAAGCCTGACTTTATTGCACTGGACTCTTTAACTGCGATTGCTTCGGCGTTTACTGGCAAGGAGGATAGTTATCGGATTTATATCGAGCAGTTGTTTAGGTTTTTTGAGAAGATTGGAGCGACTAGTTTTTTGATTACGGAAACTGAGCAAATTCCAAAGATTTTTAGCACTTCTGGTGTTGAGGAGTTTTTGGCCGATGGGGTTATCGTGTTTTATAATTTGAAACATGGGAATGTTAGAGAAAATGCGATAGAGGTTTTGAAGCTTCGAGGGGCCGCACATCAAAAGAAGATTGTTGCGATGCAAATTACTGGAGAGGGGATAATGGTTTATCCTGAGCAAGAAGTTTTTAGTGAGATTGATTAGTTTTTATTTGTTGGATGTTTTGTAGATTGGATTTTGGAAATGTTTGTTAATTATTTGGCACACGGATTCTCACGGATTCTCACGGATTTGGGATTTAGGTTAGTTTGGTTTTGTATTTCTTTGTAGGTATACTTATGGTATTTTCTTCTATGTATTTCTTTGTAATATATGGATGTGTTGTTATGTACGTATATGTGCGTAAGAATTCTTAATAATAAAAAGTGGTTGGCTTTGTTATGAGAAAGAAGGTGACTCTTAGTTTGGACGTGGATGTTTATGGGAAGTTTCAGGATTTTTGCGATAAGAATGATGTTATGCTTTCTAAGCGGGTTGAGAGGTTGATTATGGCGCATATGGAGGAGATCGGATGAGGTTAATTTTTGTTTTGTTGATTGGAGTTTTTATTGGAACTTTTGGGAGTGCTGCTGTGTTCACGAATGTTGTGAGTACTTGTTCTGCGGAAGATAATGCAATTAAGGGAAGTTTTGCGGGAGTTTGTGATAATACTACGGGTTCTTTTTTGATTAATGACGATGCTTCTCTTGAGACTCATACTTATTTGAAAAGTACTTATGGGGGTGTAAGAATACAGTCGGTAAATAGCTCCATGCTTAGTTGTGGTGGGGTTTCTCAGGTTTTTGTTTGTTACAAGTGGTGGAGAACTAATACTGCTACGCCTCAGGATTGTGATGTTTCTGTCGATGCTAATGGAGGAGCTAGTTATAGTGTTGTGACTACGACTTGTCCTGCAATTAGTGAGCCGGCTTCTATAACTTGTTCAAATGTAACTAGTCTGGAAACTTGGAGTTGTGGGAATTTTTTTGGAGCGAGTGGAACTAGGGGGCTTGCGAAATCTGAAATGTCAAGAATTGGAACTGGTCCTGCTACGACTGAGACTGGGACTTGGGATGTGATGTATTTTAATGTGACTTATTCTGCAAATGCTGAGCCTGTGATTGCGAATATTAGTGCAAGTCATTCCGTGATTAAGGGAGGGGATACGATAACTATCTACGCGAATACTACGCGTAATGGAGTAAATGATAGTGACTTGAATACTTTACAATTATTTTGTGATTCCACTAATTTACCTACTTCTGCGAATACAGATTGCACTGGTGGGACTACTAGTGGGACTTATCCATATAGTTTGTCTTGCACTTTTGCTACGGCTGTTACGAGCACGAATTATACAGAGTATTGTAGAGTTTATGATGGGGCAGCTTATTCTTCGGTTGTTCCAAATGTGACTTACATTACAGATTCTACTCCTCCAACGACTTCGATAGTTAGTGTTGCTGGAGATAGTGCTGCTAGTTATTTTGATATAGTAAATGATGGGGTGACGAACATCGTTGTTTCTGGCGAGGCGAATATGAGCTGTCGATGGAGTTCAAGTGATGTTTCCTATTCTTCTATGTCTAATGATTGCACCGTATCTGGAATACGGGCGAATTGTTCTGTGAATAATGTAGCTTCTCAGGGATTTTATGCGCGGTATGTTTCTTGTCAAGATAATTATACTAATGGACAAAATTCTAGTCAAAATTTAGATGTGCAGTTTTTTTTGGATTATACTGCTCCAACAACTTCGGATAATTCGGTTTCTACTATTCAAGCTCCAAATTATACTGTTACGATTACGGAAGCAGATAATGTAGATTCGGATCCTACTACTCTATATTGTACTGATACTGTTGGAACTTGTGTGCCTTCGGTTAGTGTTGATAATGGTGGGCAAATTATTTTTACTTCTGTAAACCGTGGGATAAATTATTTGAGATATAATTCAAGTGATGATGCAGGTAACATTCAGGAGGTTCAAAATAAAACGATTAATATAAATCAACTTCCTACTTTTATGAGTGCTAGTGATAATGCTACGATTATTAAAGGTGGAGTTGCCGTTAATATTTCTAGTGTGTCTTATGATTCTGATGCTAGTCAATTGATTTCTCTTTTTGTCTGTAATTCTTCTGGGGCGAATTCAAGTGGATGTTTTGGGGGTGAATATTGTAGCGATTCTGGTGGCGCTAATTTGTCTTGTGTTCTTGTTTCGGAACTAGATTCTTCTACTCATACTTGGTATGCTTATGTTTTTGATCAGCTTGGAGAAGCGGCAACTAACAATAGTTTGACCGGGAGCTATACGACTGATTATACAGCTCCGATTATTACTTTGGTTTCTCCGACTAATGGTTCTACGATAACTCAGGATTCTGTTACGATTAGTGTTTCTGTTAGCGAGGCTTTATCTCGTGCTTGGTATTCTTTGAATGGTGGGGCGACTAATGTTTCTATGGCGAATACTACTTTGCTTAGTTATACTCATACAAATTCGAGTATTGCGGATGGGACTTATTCTTTGACTTTTTGGGCGAATGATAGCTATGGGAATATTGGGACTTTGACTGGGAATTCTTTTGTGATTGATACGACTCCGGTTGATACAACGCCTCCTTCTATTACGATTGTTTCTCCTGCTAATCTAAGTTATAAGAATCCTGCGAATACTTTGATTAATATTACCGCGGATGAAGATTTGCGTTGGGCTGGATATTCTTTGAATGGTGGTTCTGTTTCGGATTTGGGGAATAGTAGTCTTCGGAGTTGGAATATTACTTTGACTAGTTTGACGCAGGAGACTACGTATACATTAGTTGTTTATGCTAATGACACTTCTAATAATTTGAACAATAAGACTTCGGTGTTTTATGCTGATAGTCTTGCTCCGAGATATAGTTTGGCTCAGGCTTTCCCTAGTCCTGCTAATGTTTCGCAGGATGTTAATTGTTCTATTAGTTGGACTGATACGTATAATATAACTGGTGTTATAATCGGGGAGAATAGTAGTGGGACTTTTGAGAATCATAGTATTTCTTTTTCTGGAATTAGTGGTGAAGCTAGTTATTTGATTTCTGGTGCACAGCTTGGAACTTTTGGTGGGTATACTTGCAAATTTTATGCTAGTGATCTTGCCGGGAACGCTAATGTTAGTTCTGTTAATTTTAATGTTAATGATGTGACTGTTCCGGTAATAACGGTTAATAGTCCTAGTAATCTTACGTATAATGTTGCTAATGTTTCTGCTTCGATTAGTGTTTCTGAGAATGCTAGTTTGGCATGGTATTCTTTGAATGGGTCTGCGAATGTTAGTATGGGAAATACTTCTCTTGTGGCATGGAATAGTACATTGACTAATTTATCAGATGGGGCATATAATATTGTGTTTTATTCTAATGATTCTTCTGGGAATATTGGAGTTTCTTCGGTGATTTATTTTTCTGTTAATACTGCTGCCCCCGATACTGTTCCTCCGGTGATAACGATAGATACGATTTCTAATGCGACTTATTACACTTCGACTAGTCTTATTTTGAATGTGACTGCTAATGAAAATTTGACTTGGGCTGGGTATACTTTGAATGGCTCTTCTGTTGTTGCTTTGACAAATACGACTATGGTTGATTGGAATGCTATGCTTACTTTGAGTGATGAATCTACTAATACTTTGGTTGTTTATGCTAATGATACTTCGAGTAATCAGGGAAGTAAGACGATTGTGTTTTATGTTGATGGCGTTTCTCCTGTTTATACGAATGTTGGTGCAACTCCGAATCCTGCGAATGAAAGTCAGAATGTGGTTTGTAGTGCTTATGTCGCGGATGCTTTTGGTTTGACTAATGTTAAGATTGGGGAGAATGTTACGGGAAGTTTTGTGAATCATACAATTAGTTTGACTGGAACTGGATGGATGAACTATACGATGAGTAGCGTTGCTAAGGGTGGATATGTTTGTAATTTCTATTCTAGTGATGTTGCTGGAAATTCTAATTCTAGTTCCATAACTTTTACGGTTAATGATGTGACTGCTCCGGTTGTTAGTATTAATAGTCCATTGAATCAGACTTATGGTACTGCGAATATTTTATTTAGTATTAGTTTAAATGAGAATGCTACTGCTGCGAATTATTCTTTGGATGGTGGGGCTACTAATGTTAGTTTGTCTGGTTCTGGATCTGCTTGGAATAGCGTTGTTGCGACCGGAGCGGACGAGAGCAAGACTGTTATTTTTTATGCTGTGGACTCTTCTGGGAATATCGGAGTGAGCTCTGTTTCGTTTACTGTTGATGCTGTTCCTGCGGATAGTACTGCCCCCGTGATAACTGTTTGGAGTCCTTCTAATAATTCTTATGATTTGGACGGGAGTGTTCTTTTGAATGCGACTATGAGTGAGAATGTTATTTGGGCAGGATATAGGAATAACTCTGGTGCGCTTACTAATTTGGGGAATACTTCTTCTACCTCTTGGAATGCTACCGTTAATTTTGTTGAGGGGCAGCATAATGTAATATTTTATGCAAATGATAGTTCTGGTAATCAGGGGAATTCTTCGGTGATTGTTTATGTCGATTTGACTGTACCGGCTGTGAATAATTTTTCATGCAGTGATTCGAATGATTCTGTTAATGTTGTTTGTGTTGTGAATGTTAGTGATGCTGTTGGATTGGATTATGTTATTGTTAGTTATAATGCTAGTGGGACTTGGGTAAATAGTTCTGATATTGATTTGAGTGGGACTTTGAATTCCACTAGTTATACAATTGGTTCTGGAAATCATTCTCCGCCAGGTTTTAGTGCTAGGCTTTATGTTTATGATTTAGCTGGGAGAGTTAATGATAGTAGTATTGATGATGTTGTTATTTTTGATGACACTGCCCCTGTTATTAATAATATAACTTATTTTCCTAACTCAACGGATGGCTTGGACCCTGTTGTTGTTGTGAATGTGAATTCTAGTATTACGGAAGATTATAATATTTCTTCGGTTGTTTTGATGTACAAGAATTCTACGGAGACGAATTGGAGTTTTGTTAGTATGAATAATAATTCTGATTTGGTTGTAGGTTCGTCTTCGGTGATTGTTTACAACGGTTCTTTTATTCCTGAGGCAGATAACTGGACGTTTAAGATTAATGCTACGGATTTTGCTGGTAATAGAAATATTTCTGCAAATACTGTGATTGTTGTTGGGAATGATACTTCTCATAATGTTAGTGCTGTGATTGGTTCTATTGTTTCTTTGGTTTATGCTGATAGGGCTTCTAACAATTCTTTAGGAAATGTTATTTTAAATAATACTGGAGATGTAGATTTGAATTTTAATGTTAGCCTTAGTTCTTCTTCTATTGGTTCTCGATTGAGTGTAAATTATTCTGGAAATTTAAGTGTAAATTATTCTGTCGGTTCTGGGAGTTTTGCAAATATAACTATTGATGTGAATACTACTGGTTTGATTTCTGGTTTGTATAGTTATAATGTGACTGTTGTTTCTGCGGCTGGAGTGGAAATTTTTGAGAGGCGACTCAATCTTCAGACGGCTGTTGGACCTTATTTGGTTGTTGATATTGGTACTTATAGTGGGAGCGTGACGGCTGGGGATTCTAGTGTGAATTTGGTTGCGACGGTTACTAATCTTGGTACTGCGGATGCGACGGATGTTTATTTAAGTTGGACTTTGCCTTCGGTGTTTAGTGTTAGTAGTGGAAGTTTGACGAGAAGTCTTGGGGCTTTGCCTATTGGCGGAAGTGGTTCAAATAGTTTGGTTGTTTCTGTTTCTTCGTCGGCTACGGACAGCTCTGTTTCTATTGTTGCTGTAGCTAATTCTAGTAATGCTGATTCCGCTAATGCTAGTAAGGCGGTTACTATTGGCGCTGGGACGATTGTGGCCTCGACTGTGGTTTCTATCACTGGTGGAGGCGGAAGTGGAGGCGGCGGGGGTGGGGCAAGTGGAGAATCCGTTGTGTATTCTAAAGTTATTGAAATTGTTCGTGGGGGGGAAGATAGTTTTGAGATAACTGTGGATAATAAATATATTAATTCTACTTTGGAAAATTTGACTTTGAGTTTGAATGGTTTTATGTCTAAGTATATTAAAATTTCTCCTTTGGTTGTTGGCCCGATAGGCTATAGAGAATCTGGGAAGTTTAATATTAATGTTCGGGTTCCGGCATATAAGGAGGTAATGGAGGAACATACTTTGGTTGCGGTGATTAGTGGTCAATTGGTTGTGGGTGGTGCTGCTAGAAGTTATAGAGAGACTCAGAATATTTTGTTGATTATTCAGGAGGCTAGTTTTGAAGATACGAGTCTTTCTTTGCTAGCGGCGGAGAAGGCTATTCTTGAGATGAAGCTTGCGGGTTTTAATACGATTCAGGTTGAGGATTTTTTTGCTAAGGCTAAGTTGAAATTGGGAGAAAGAAAAAATGCGGAGGCATTGGAATTAAGTGAAAGTATTTTGGATTTGAGAGATTTGGCTTTTGAAACTCAAGGTTTGATTGATGGAGTTTTTGAATCGCTTAGGAACCCGGTGAAGATGGGTGTAATTACTGGAAACGCTGTAAAGGATGCTTATGCTGATGATAGTATTCGGGCCAATATGAATTCTATATTTACTGGTTGGGCTATTTTTGGCGATAAGTCTGTTGAGGATATTTTGAATTTAGCTAAGGTTGCTTTTGAAAGGGGAGATTACGCTTTGGCTAATGAGAGAATAAAAGAGGCTCAGAATTTGTTGTTGTTTAATCGAAAGGGAAATTTTACTTTGTTTTTATTTTTGTATTGGCCGTTTATTTTCTTGGGTGTCTTTTTTATTTTCTTGGGTGGAATTTTTGGGTATCGTAAATATCAGAAGAGCGTCGCGAGTTCTAGGATTATTGATATTAATAGGGAAGAGGAGAATATTAGGAAATTAATGACTGCGTCTCAGCAACAATATTTTACGGGTGTGATTTCTTCTGGAGAATATCATCGGATTATGAATCAGTACGAGAAAAGGTTGGCGAATTTAAGGGGAGTTCGATTGACTTTGAGGAATCAGAGAATTGGAATATTGAAGCCTAGGGAGATTATTTCTGAACTTGATAGTGAAAGGATTCAGGCGGAAGCGGAAGTTAAGAAATTGCAGAATGATTATTATAAGAATAAGAAGATTGGTACGGATAGTTATGAGTTGCAGTTTAGGATTTTGAATGAGAGGTTGGCCGAGATTGAAGGAGAAAGGATGACGGTGTTGCTGATGAAGGAGAGGGTGAACAAGATTTCTTCTAAGTCTGTGGCGTCGGGGAATAAGGAGGATAAGGGGGAAAGCAAGATTATAGATAAGGGTTTTGCTAAGAAAGTTTTTGTTGGACGGAAGGGCTTTTTGGGTAGGAATGTTCATGGGAAGTGGATTAAAATTAAGGGCGGGAAAAATGAAAAATAAAATTAAAGTTTTTGGTGTGCCTATTCTATTTATTTATTTATTTATTGTTATGAATTTGGTGACTGGTGATATTTTGGAAAAAGAAGAAAATATTACTTTGGATTCTGTGATGGTGGCTTTTGAAAATGTTGATGATATTATTTCGGAAATGAAGGCGCATAATTTTTCTGTTTCTTATGTTGAAGATTCTTTACTAGAGATGAATCGGGTTTTTGAGCAGGTTAGTTATGCCGAAATTTTGAGGAATGGTAGTCTTTCTCGTGAGGATAAGGCTGAAGCGACTGAGGCTTTGAGGTTGATTAAGTGGCAAAATCTTGAGTATGATGACGTGATGGTTTATTATTATGATATTGTTGCTCGTCGGGATTTAGCGTTTTTATTGTGGGATAAGATTATTATAGAAGAGCCCCTCCCTGGAATTGTTTCTCCTGGAAATGTTCAGATATTGGAAGATGCTAAGGCTGCTTTTTATGAGGAGAGATTTTCTGAGACTGAAGATTTGATTAAAGTATATCGAGTTAGTGTTGAAAAAGATAGGGCTGATAGAACTGTTTTTGCGGGGGTTCAACGTGGGGCTAAAAATTTTTTTCAGGAGCATTGGATTTTTGTTTTAGTTGGTTTTGTTTTAGTTGGTTTTATGGTATTTTTTCTTAGAAAGAATATTGTGAAAAGAATCTTGAAGAATAAGATTTTGAAGATGGAGACAGAGCGTACTGTTTTGAAGGATTTGATTAGGAAGGTTCAGGTTGAGCGGTTTAAGAAGAGAAGTCTTTCTGGGTTAGTTTATGATATTAGGATGAAGAAGTATGGTGAGAGATTGACTGAGATTAATGGGGAGTTGCCGGTCTTGAGGGCGCGGTTGGCTGGGGGAGATAAGGGTTAGTATATGAGTTAAACTTAAAACTCTAAATGATTGGGTATTTTTATGAAGTTAGCGATTGTGCATAAGGAGAAATGTAAGCCAACCCTTTGTGGTCGGGAGTGTAAGAAGTATTGCCCTGTTGAAAAGAAAGAACCAGATAGTTGTGTTGTGATTGGTTTGGTTGATGCCGGGCCGTCTGTTAAGAAAGGAACTGGTGTTTTGTCTTCTTCGGGAAAATGTGTTATTGATGAAAATACTTGTGTTGGGTGTGCGATTTGTGTCAAGAGGTGTCCGTTCGAAGCGATTGATATTGTGAATTTGCCTTCTGTATCAGAGAAGGATATTGTGCATCGCTATGGGGCTAATGGGTTTGCGCTTTATGGTTTGCCTGTACCGAAAGAGGGTTCTGTTTTGGGTTTGCTTGGGAGGAATGGAATTGGGAAATCGACTGCGGTTAAGATTTTGGCTGGGACGGAGAAGTTGAATCTTGGGAAAACTGAAGCGAGTGATGAGGATATTAAAGAGTTTTTTAAGGGAAATGAGATTTTGAGATATTTTGAGGGGCTTAGCGGGAAGAAGGTTTCGTATAAGCCGCAGAATTTGTCTGTACTTTCTTTGGATGTTGGGGTTATGGATTTGTTGTTGCAACGAGGAGGTGAGGCAGACATAAAGAGATTGGCTGAGGTTTTGGGGGTGAGTCAGGTTTTGGGGAATAGGATGAATAAGCTGTCTGGTGGTGAGTTGCAGCGGGTCGCGATTTTGGCGGCGAGTTTGGGCGAGAGTGATATTTATTTTTTTGATGAGCCTTTGGCATTTTTGGATATTGGAGAGAGACTTAGGGTTTCGGATTTTTTGAAGGAGATTTCTAAAAATAAAACTTTAATTGTTGTCGAGCATGATCTATTGATTTTGGATTATTTGACTGATTATGTTAATGTGTTTTTTGGGGGGCAGGGAGCGTTTGGTTTGGTTAGTGGGGTTAAGAGTTCGAAGGTGGGGGTTAATGCTTATCTTGATGGTTTCTTGAAAGAGGAGAATATGAGGATTCGGGATAAGGCTTTGAAGTTTGATTTTACGCGGAATGCGATGATGTCGGGGCACAAGATTGCGACTTGGCCGGATTTTTCTTTGAAGTTTGATACTGGATTTGAGTTGGATGTTAAGGGCGGGGTGATACATGAGAATCATGTGATTGGGATTTTAGGGAAAAATGGAACTGGGAAGACGACTTTTGTTAAGGCTTTGGCTGGGGAGCTTGAAACTAGTTTGGGGAAATTGGATTTGAAATTAGATATTTCTTATAAGAAGCAATATTTATTTTCGGAGGATGAGACAATGGTTCGGGATATTTGTTTTAAGGAGAAAATTTCTAAGAGATTAAAAAGTACTTTTAATTTGGGAGTTTTGGAGGGGAAGAAGTTGAAGAATTTGTCTGGTGGTGAGTTGCAAAGGTTTGAGGTTGCTCGGTGCTTGGCTCGGGATGCGGATGTTTATTTGATTGATGAACCTAGCGCATATCTTGATGTTGAGGAAAGGATTTCTGTTGCTAAGGCGATTAAGGACATTATGGTTGAGCGAGGTAAGACGGCGTTTGTGGTGGATCATGATTTGTTGGTGATTTCATATTTGGCTGATTCCATTATTAATTTTGGTGGTGTTGGTGGAGTTCGTGGTGAGGCTGGAAAGGTTGTTTTGTTTGAAGAGGGTGTTTCGGAGTTGCTTAGGAGTTTGGATGTTACGCTTAGGAAAGACAAGGAATCTGGGAGACCTAGGATTAATAAGAGGGGTTCAGTTTTAGATAGGGAGCAGAAAGAAACTGGAAAGTGGGCTGTTTTTTAGGATTTTTGTTGGGAAATATGTTGTTAGTAAGGTTTAAATAATGTTTAGATAGATAGTTTCATCTAAATTCGGAGAACTTTATAATGGCATATGATGAAGACGAAGATTTTGAGGATGATTTCGAAAGTGAAATTGAAGATCCTGAAGAAGGCGACTGGGATTAATTAGATTACTTGGAAACAATCATTTGAATTCTCTGATTTGAGATTTTGTTTCCTTCTTATTTTTTTATTGTTTTGATGGGATTTTTTAATATGCCCATAATTCTTTTGCATTTCTCGTTTCAGTAAAAAGTATATCTCGTTTCATGCTGGTTTTGTCATGAGATATAAGGGAGGATTTAACATGGAAAGAAAAACATTGGCGATTTTGGCTTTGGCTTTAGTCGGGCTTTTTGCTGTTTCTTTTGTTGTGGCTATGCCTTTTGCTTCTAGTGAAGATAGGGATGTTATGAAAGCGGCTGTTGAGAGTGGAGACTATTCTGCTTGGAAGGAATTGCATATAGCTCAACTTAGTGAAGAGAATTTTGATAGGATGACTCGGATGCATGCTTTAAGGACTGAGCTTTTAGAAGCTCGTGAAGCTGGAGATGATGAGGCTGTTGAGAGTTTGATGGCTGAATTAGAAGAGCTTATGCCTGAAGGTCGTGGAATGGGCTTTGGCCAGATGGGCGGCAAGAAAGGCTTTGGGCGTGGAATGGGCAAGTCTCATGAAGGATGTCCTTTTGCTGAATAGGGCTAAGTATAATTAAATTTTATTTTTATTTTTATTTTGGCAAAGGTTAAAAGGTTTGGGAAATTAAAATGAATATGCCAATTGGAATTACGGGATGTGCGGTAAGAGATGGATTTAAGCCAGTTATGGGTTTTCATCCTTATGGATGGGTCTTTCAGTTATTGATATTGTTTGCCGTTGGGTTTGTTATCTATTGGGTTGTTAGAGGGAATAAGAATGAGTCCGCTATTGACATTGTTAAGAAGCGGTTTGCTGCTGGTGAAATAAGTGAGAAGGAATTTTTGAAAATAAAGAAGGTATTGAGATAATGGAAGTTTCTGTTAGGCGATTGATTGTTGGACTTGTTTTGATTTTTTTTCTTGGGGTTTTGTTTGCTGTTGTTAATGGCTATTATGTCTCTGAAGAGGGGAGTAGTTTGCCTTTGATTGTTTATGGAATTTCGTTTTTGTCGATTGTTGTTGGTGGTGGGATTGTTGTGCTGTTTCAGAGTAAGATAAATAAAGTTTTGTTAAATCGGGTTTTGAGTATTTTGCCTGAAGGGGAGAGGAAGATTGTTGGTTTGCTAGTTGAGAATAATGGGAGCTTAGAGCAGAATCGGCTGGTTGCTTTGTCGGGTTTGAATAAGGTTAAGGTTTCGAGGATTTTGTCTGAGCTTGAGACGAGGCGGGTTTTGGCGAGGGTGAATCTTGGGAATACTAAGTTGGTTAGTTTGAAAATATGATTTTATTTATTTGAATTCTTTGATATGCTTTTCGGTTTCTAGAATTATTGTTTTCATCATTTTTATTGCTAAGACTGGATATTTGCCTATGGCAGTTTCTTCGGAAAGCATTAGGGCTTCCGAGCCTTCTAAAATTGCATTTGCTATGTCTGCTGTTTCCGCTCTTGAAGGTCTTACGTAACTTATCATGGATGGCATCATTTCGGTCGCTGTTATTGAGAATATTTTTGCTTTATTACATTTTTTTGTAATGGATTTTTGTATCATTGGAACTTTTTGGAATTGAATACTTTTTCCTAAATCTCCTCTTGCTATCATGATTCCGTCACTAACTTTTATTAATTTGTTAATATTATCTACACCTTTTTGGTTCTCTATTTTTGATATTATTATTTGTTTTGGAAACATTTCTTTTATCTGGATGATTTCTTTTTCGGATTCTGCAAAAGAAATTGCTAGGTATTTGAATTTTAGATGGGAAATTTTTTGAAGGAGATTTCTGTCTTTGATGTCTAGCATGAAAGATGTTTTTGGATGTCTTTGTATTATGTTTTGGACTTGTCTGGGGGAGATGTATTTTGTGTTTAGTCGTATTATGGAAGCGCCGGCTTTTAGGAGTTCGGGGATTAGATTTTTTGATGATGGGCCGTAGGTCGCTATGATCTTAGTTCGCATGGAATATTGAAGAAAAGAAAAGTTAATAAGTGTTTGTTTGTGTTTTGTTGTATGAAAGATGTTGTTGTTAAATTAATTGCTGAAGAAGTTGATTTTGATATTTGTGAAATTGAGGGATTGCTTGAGGTTCCGCCTAGGTCTGAAATGGGGGATTATGCTTTTCCTTGTTTTGGTTTGGCTAAAACTTTGAAGAAGTCCCCTGGAGTTATTGCTGGAGATTTGGCTTTGACTTTTGTGAAGGTTTTGCCTAAGGAAATTGAGAGAGTTGAGGCTAGTGGTGCTTATGTTAACTTTTTTATTGATAAGGGGATTTTTGCGCGGAAGGTTTTGGGCAAGGATTATGGGAAGAAGGTTTTGAAAAATGGGAAGCGAATTGTTATTGATATGTCGAGTCCGAATATTGCAAAGCCTTTTGGGATTGGGCATTTGAGGTCGACGATTATTGGTAATTCGATTGCGAGGATTTGTGAGGCGAATGGATTTGAGGTTGTTAAGATTAATTATCTTGGGGATTGGGGGACACAGTTTGGGAAGATTATTTGTGCTTGGAAGAAGTGGGGTAGTGAGGAGAAATTAGAGAGCGATGCCATTGGGCACTTGCAGGAACTTTATGTTCGGATTAATGCTACGGATGAATTTGATGATGAGTGTCGACTTGAATTTAAGAAGTTAGAGAGTGGGGATTTTGAGAATTTGGCTTTGTGGAAGAGATTTAGAGAGATGTCTTTGGTGAAGTTTCAGAAGATTTATGATTTGCTTGGGATTAGTTTTGATGAGGTTTCTGGGGAGAGTTTGTATAATGATAAGATGGATGCGGTTATCTTCGAGTTGAAGGAGAAGGGATTGCTAATTGAAGATGCGGGTGCTAGGATTGTTGACCTTGATGATGTTGGATTGGGGAAGGTTTTGATTCAGAAGAGTGATGGGACTAGTCTTTATGCGACGAGGGATTTGGCCATGGCACTTGATAGGAAGAAGGTTTATGATTTTGACCGGGCGATTTATGAGGTTGGGGCTGAACAGACATTGCATTTTCGGCAGGTGTTTGGTATTTTGAAGAAGATGGGCTATGCTTGGGCGGATGATTTGGTGCATGCTGCGCATGGGCTTTATTTAGATAGTGATGGGAAAAAGTTTTCTACTAGGCGAGGGAAGACGGTTTATATGGAAGATGTTTTGGGTGAGGTTGTCGAGAAGGCTCGAGGGAATTTGGAGGCTCGAGGCGATTGTGATAATTTAGATGAGCGGGCTCGAAGAATTGCTTTGGCTGCGATTTTTTATGGAGACTTGAAGAATAATCGGGAGCATAATATGGTTTTTGATGTTGATAGGTTTCTTTCTTTTGAAGGGGACACTGGCCCATATCTTTTGTATTCGTATGCTCGGGCTTCTTCTATCCTTAGGAAGATTAAATTTGAAAGTAAAAGGCAAGATATAAAGTATAAGGATTTTGGGGATTTGGAGTTTGCTTTGATTAAGAAGATTGATTTGTTTGATAATGTTGTCGTGAAGGCTTATGAGGATTTGTCCCCGAATTTGATTGCGAATTATTGTTTTGAACTTGCTAAGGATTTTAATGAGTTTTATCACGGCTGTCCTGTTTTGGGCGGAGAGAGTGAGGCGTTTAGATTAGAGATTGTTGAGGTGTTTAGGGTTGTGATTAAGAAGGGACTTGATTTGCTTGGGATTGAGACTTTAGAAGAGATGTAGGATTTGAGGCTGGAGAAAGTTAGGGATTTTGATTTACATCATAATGGTTTTTAACATTTTGATATTATAGATTTACGACTAAGCTTTTATTGCTTTGAAATTTTTCCAAGCAATTTCGAAAAGGCTTTCTAGCGCTTGTGCGAAGAATTCTGTGTTTATCCAAATTCCTACATCGTAAGATGGGTGAACATTGTCATCATTTAGGAGCATAAACATTATTTGTTCACTGTCTACTAACATGAATCTTGCATTAAGATCTTGGATGTCTCTTACTTCTCCAATTTTTAAGAAATCTTTTGCTACCTTTTTGTTTTCTGCTGTTATTGGTGCGGCTATTCTTATTTTAACTCCTCTTTTCTTTGCTTTTTCTAGAGAAGGTAGTAGGACTTCTAGTTTTCTGGTTAGTCCATCTGCAGTTGTTACTAGTGTTATTGTACTTTCTGCTTCTCTAACTAGCATGTCTAAATGGTTGTATATGTTTTGTCTAGACTTTAGTGCGCCTGAGAGGTCGCTTGGTTCTACGTATTTGATTCCTTCAGAGAAGATGCTTGTTAGTTCTTCTAGTACTTCGTCGCCTTTTAGCTTTTCTAATCTTTTTGATTTTTCTTTTGCGTTAACTATCAGATTTCTTTTTACTCGTTCAATTACTTCTTCTGGCTTTAATGCTACGAACTGGATTGGTTTTCCTAGTTTCATTACTATGAAGCCTTTCTTTTCTAGGGATTCTAGGATGTCGTAAGTTCTAGACCTTGGAACGTCTGAGATGCTGGATAGCTCTCCTGCGGTAGAAGTTCCTCTGGATAATAGGGCTGCCCATACTTTGACCTCGTAAAGGTTCAGGTCGAATATTTTTCTGAGTCTGCTAAGAAACTCCTCTTTGACTATCATGACTGTTCTAACTCTAAATAGTATTTAAATGTTTCTTCATGTTGTCTGGATTTTAAGGGGTGAAAAGGATTTTGTCGTCGTATTTATAACTTATTGAATTTTATTTCAAATTCTTTGTTTTTTATTTTACTGACTTTTGAGTAATCAAAATTTTTACTGGTTTTTTTTAAAGATATTGTCGTCGCTCCGACTCTTGTTTTTATGAATTCTAGTTGGGAATTTATAATGTCGTTGAAATTGGAGATTATTTCTAGTTCTATTGTGTCGGATTTTATTAGATTGTTTTCTTTTCGTGACGCTTGGATTATTCTGGATAGTTCTCTGGCGTAGCCTTCGGATTCTAGTTCTGGAGTCTGGGTTGTGTCTAATTTGGCTGTTAGCTCTTGGCTGTTAGCTGCTAGTGGGATGTATTCTATTTCTTTTATGTTAAGTTCTTCTTTTATGATATTGGATAGTTCTTCTTTTGGTCGTATTGGGGTTGAAACTGTTGCTTTTGCTAGTGGCCATTTTATTCCTATTGCGGCTTTGTCTCTTTGTTGTAATAGTGTTGAGACTATTTTCCTTGTGGTTTCCATTTCTTCTTCTAGCTCTTTATTTATTAGGGATTCGTTTGCTTTGGGATAGTCTTGGAGGTGGACGGAATCTTGGGAGTTATTTATGTCTTGGAAGATTGATTCTGTTACGAAGGGGATTAGTGGTGATAAGATTTTGGAGAGTTTGTTTAGGACGTAGTATGTTGTTTTTCTTGCTTGGGAGTCGTCTTCGTTGAATCGGTTCCTAGAGTTTCTGATATACCAAGTTGAAAGGTCTTCGATGTATTTTTTTGCGAAGGCGCAGGCTTTGATGGAGTTGTATATCTCTAGGTTTTCTTGGACGACTTTGTTTAGTTCTTCGGTTCTTGAGATTATCCAGTTGTCTAATATGTTTGTTGAGGTTTCGAAGTTTTTGTCGTCTTCTGTTGCGTAATCTTTGTAAAATCTTGTTACGTTGTATAAGAGGACTGTTATTTTTTTGTAGACTTCTTCTAGCCCGGATTCTGAGAAGTTGAAATTTTCGGCTGTCATTAGGGGAGAACCTAACATATAGAATCTGAATGTGTCGGCCCCGTATTTGTTTATCATTGTTAGTGGGTCTGGATAGTTTTTTAGGGATTTTGACATTTTCTTTCCGTCTTCGGCTAGGATGATTCCGGTTGTTAGGACGTTTTCGAAAGGGATTTTATCGAAGAGGATAGTTGAAAGTGCCATCATGTAATAGAACCAAGCCCTAGTTTGCCCAATGTATTCTGTGACGAATTGTGCTGGGAAGTTTTTGTCGAAGAATTTTTTGTTTTCGAATGGATAGTGGAATTGCGCGAAGGTCATTGCACCTGATTCGAACCAGCAGTCTAGGACTTCTGGGATTCTTGTGTATTCTTCTCCGTCTATTTTTAATTTGATTGGGTCTAGAGAATCTTTGTGTAAATCTATTTGCCCTTCTGGTAGGTTTATTGCATATTGTTTTAATTCTTCAATTGAGCCTAGGACTTTTATTTTTCCTGACGGGGATTTCCAAATTGGGATGGCGGTTGCCCAGTATCTGTTTCTTGTGATGTTCCAGTCTGGCGCAGTTGAGATGTTGTGTTGCATTTGTCCTTCTTTTAGGTGAGATGGGAACCAGTTGATTTGGAGATTTAGTTCTAGGAATCTGTTTTTCATTTTTTGGATGTCGACAAACCATGCTGGGAGTGCTCGATACATTAGTTTCGTGTCGCATCTGTAGCAGAATGGATATTCGTGTTCCATTTTTTTTGATTGGATTGCCTTCCCTTGTGTTTTTAAGTCGATTACTATTTGTTGGCTTGCGTCGTAGACTAGTTGATCCTTGTAGTCTGTTACTTCTTTTGTAAAGTGTCCTGTTTCTGTAACTGGTTGGACCATTGGGATGTTGTATTTTCTGCAGATGGCGTTGTCATCTTCTCCGAATGCTGGGGCTGTGTGGACGATTCCTGTTCCTGCCTCTGCGGTTACGAAGTCGGCGGTTAGGATTTTGAATGAGTTTGGGTTATTTTTGAAATAGGGAAATAGTGGTTCGTATTGTAATCCTTCTAATTTGCTACCTTTCATTTCTTTTGTTATTTCGTATTCATTTGTGTCTTTGTAGAATGAGGGAATTAGTTCTTTTGCTAGGACGTAGGTGTTGTTGTCTTTTTTATCTTTGACGAAGGTGTAGATTAGGTTTGGGTTTACTGTTAAGGCCAGGTTGCTTGGAAGAGTCCATGGGGTTGTTGTCCATGCTATGAAAAAGGTTTCACCTTTTCCATTGGTGGTTCGGGGGTTTGGTGGTTCGGGGGTTTGGAGTTTGAATTTTGCTGTTAGTGTTAGTTCTTTTACTGTTTTGTAGGAATTGTCCATTGCGATTTCTGATTTTGCTAGAGGGGTTGCGCATCTTGGGCAGTAGAGTAGGATTTTTTCGCCTTCGTAAAGGTAGCCTTTTTCGTATAATTGTTTGAATGCCCACCAGACGGATTCTATGTAGGAGTTATCCATTGTCTTGTAGCCTCCTTGCCAGTCTACCCATCTTCCGATTTTTTCTATGTAGGTTCGCCAGTCGGAGTCGTAGGTTAAAACTTGTTGTCTACAATGGTCGTTGAATTTTTTGACGCCCATTTTTTCTATTTCGTCTTTAGATTTTATGCCGAGGTTTTTTTCTGCGATTGATTCAATGGGAAGTCCGTGGCAGTCCCAGCCCCATGTTCTTTTTACGTAACGTCCGAGCATTGTGTGAAATCTTGGGTATACGTCTTTTAGGGTTGAAGCCAGAAGGTGGCCGTAGTGAGGAAGGCCTGTTGCAAAGGGTGGGCCGTCGTAGAAGATGTAGGGTTTGCCTTTTTCTGTTTTTTTTAGTGAGGCTTCGAATGTTTTGTTTGCTTTCCAGAATTTTGAGATTTGTTCTTCGGTTTCTTGGATTTGGGATTTTTCTTGCATAGTAATTCTTGTTTGAAAGGTTATTTAAGATTTGTTGTGGATTTTTAACATCGGGCTTAAGGGAAGTTTTCCTCGCAGGAAAAAATTTGGGTGAAGTGAGGTGAAACCGAGCGTAACCTCTTAATCGCTGTTATGCTTTTCGTTAAGACGAGATTTTAGCAACGATGCCGAAGGTAAAAATCTCAAGTCGCCCAAATAGCCCTGAAACAACTATAATTCAGAAATTGATTCTTCCACAAGATTAGATAATTCTTGGTCTTTAAATTTGATTTGATTAACTAACTTTTTGGCTTTAGCAGACAGTCGTTTATACATAAATTTGATTTTGTCGATTGTCTCTTTTTCAGTATGTGTGTCTCGATAATGCCGTAAGTTGTTGAAGAATGTCATGCTATCTGCTTCCGTTAAAGTCTCGACATCGCCTTCACCACCAATTTCATGATTTTCAATCAAATGTTTAACTTTATCTATCGTTGCTTTGTCAAAATTGTGTTTTATTAGAATATCGCATGTTATCTTGGCAGAAAGTAAAGCATGTGCTTTTTTGTATTCATCATAAGTCGCATATCTTGCCTTCATCTTCCGATAGTCTTCAAAACTTCTATCAATGTCGTGACCCAAGGCGGCGATTTGCAATGCAATGTCTGCGTCTGGTTTGAGTTTTAAGACCCACTGCCAAACGGATTGTGAATGACCATATTCAGTTTTATCCGCTGCATTTTTGGTAATCTTACTAATTTCCTCAAAAACAAGATCGAATTTCGTCATGATACCCTTTTTATATGATGTATAATGCGGAATTATCATTTTAATTTTTTCCAATGTTTCCTCTTCTAGAAAATGAAGTTTTGTTGGTATGATTATGCAAAATGGCATTTCTATATTTTTGTTGCTAAGGTTTTCTGGAGTGTCGTAGAAAATTTTTTGGTTTTCAGTTCCCGCATTTGAAATTGTAATTATTTTTTCTGGGAGTTTTAGGGATTCTTTTTCTGATGCTTCTTTTAGTTGATTGATTGCGTTTTCAATTTCTAGTCCAATGTCGGTTAGGATTAGGGTGTGGGCGTCGATTGAGAGGTTTTGTTTTATGTAGGTTATGAAGGAGGTTGGTTTGTTGGTGTGTTCTGCCCAGTTTGGCATTGAGGTTGTTTTCCCGAATTTGTAGAGGGAGAGTCCAGTCTCGGCGACTGTTGTTAGTATACTTGCATTGTGGAAGATTTGGTAAGGTATACTTTGTTTTTTGCATTCTAGGATTAGTTGCATGTGGGTTGTTGCTGATAATGAATCTCCGTAAACTAGGAGAGCCACTTTTTGAGTTTTTGCTTCTTGGAGGATTGATTCGTCTTCGACACTTCCTCTTGGAAGAGAGATTAGATTGTAGGAATTAGAATTTAGATGTTTGTTTATTTCTTTTTCTAGGTCTTCTATTTTGTAGGGGAAGTTTACAGTGTAGTTTTCTAGGTAGATTTTGTCGGATTTTTTTAGGGCCTCGAGACTTTCAGCTGTTAGGGAATTTTTTGTCATGCCGGTTCCGACCAAAAAAAATCCGTTTTTTTTGGTGGGTGGTTTGGTTGTTCGGTGGTTTGGTTGTTCGGTACTCATGGGATAAGGAGAAGTTTTTTGGTTAAGAAGTTTTGGGTTTAAGCTTTTGCCAGGTGTAGATTGTTATTAGCATGAATGTTGAGGTTAGGAAAATTTGTTGGTTTTGAGATATTGTGATTGCCATTAGGATTAGGATGATTTTTTGGATTAGAGGGAAGTAGACTGGTTTTGTGAAGATTTGTTTTTCGTCTTTGGTGGTTTTTGCTAGGAGGATTCCGAGTGGGATTGCTAGTATTAAGAGAAAGTATTCTATCATTAGTTTTTTAAGAGGGTTTGGTTTATAGATTTTATGAAGTTAGTTGATGTACATTGTCATTTGAATGATTCGCGATTTGACGCGGATTTGGATTCTGTTTTGGAAAGGTTTCGAGAGAAAGGTGGCGAGGTTATTGTTACTTCGGGTGTGAATAAGGAGACGAATCGTCGGAGTTTGGAGTTGGCTAATAAATATGATTGTGTTAAGGCTGCATTTGGGATTTATCCGACTGACGCTTTGGCGAAGGAAGTTGAATTGGGTGAGTCTAATGAATTGCTTCGTAAATTGGAAGAGTTTGATGTTGATAAGGAGCTCTCTTGGATTGAGGCGCATGAGTCGAGCTGTGTTGCTATCGGTGAGATTGGGCTGGATTATAATTTTAAGGAGTTTCAGACTGAGGAGATGAGGGAGAAACAGAAGGAGGTTTTTCGGAAATGCTTGAGGCTCGCGAAGAAGTTGGATAAGGTTGTGGTGATTCATTCTCGGAAGGCTGAACTTGACGCTATTGAGATTTTGGAAGATGAGAAAATGGATAAGGTTGTGATGCATTGTTTTAATGGTAAGAAGGCTTTGATTCGGAGAGTGCTAGAAAATGGTTGGAGTTTTAGTGTGCCGGCTGTGATTGTGAGGCTTGAGCATTTTAAGATGTTGGTTGAGATAGTTCCGCTTGGGCAACTTTTGACGGAGACTGATGGGGCTTATCTTTCTCCTGTTGTTGGGACTTGGAATGAGCCGGTTAATGTTTCGGTTACGCTAGGGGAGATTGCGAGGATTAAGGGGATTTCTTTGGAAGAGGTTGCTGATAAGATTTGGGAGAATTTTGAAAGGTTGTTTTTTTGAGGGGAAGAATGATAATAAATTTTATTACTAAAATTTTGAATATTAAAAAATAAAAATAAAAATTTGGGGTTTATTTCTTGCAGCAGCAGCTGTTTCCTGATAATAGGATTATTGCAGCTAGTACAGTTATTGTTATGTTTGCCCACATTTCTACAGGTTTCCACCATGTAAGTGCAATTATAATCAGTGCGATGATTCCTTTGCAGTAGCAGGTTTCGTCTGTAGAACATACCGGTGAGGGTTTTATTTCTGTTTTTTTTGCTATCTTTTTCTTTGCCATTTTTACTCCTTTTATTTAGTTGGAATTAGTTTGTCTAAGATGCTTGGTTTTTTTGTTATGTTAGATTTGAGATTAAGTTGTTTTTTTAGTTGTGGCCATTTATCTTCTAGGGATCTTTCGGCTGATTGGTAAATTACCCCAATTGGAATTTTTCCTGATTTTGAATTATAGTCGAATTCTCTTGCTAATTTTTCTGCTTGTTCTAGGCTTTTATTGTCTTTGATTTTATACATTAAGCTGTCTTTGTTGTTTGCTTCTGCGTTGAAGATAAGGCAGTCTTGGATTATTTCTACAAATGAGAAACCATTGTGTTCGATTGCTTTTGTAAATATTTCTGACATGTGTTTCATGTCTTTTGCAGATGTTCTTGCTACGAAAGTTGCATTTGCCGCTAGGGCTAGTTTAATTGGGTTGAATGGTCGGTCTGCTGTTCCTAATGGAGAGGCTTTTGAGATGTAACCTTGTTGAGTGGTTGGACTTGGTTGTCCTGTTGTTAGGGAGAAAGATTGATTGTCGTGAAGGATTAGTGTCATGTTGGCGTTGTGCTTGAAAGCGTGGATGAAGTGTGCCATTCCTTCTGAATACATTCCTCCATCTCCTACGAAGCTTAAGACTTTTAATGAAGGGTTTCCTAGTTTTATTCCGATTGCTGTAGGGAGAGCTCTTCCGTGAAGGCAATAGATTCCTGAGAGGTTTATGTAGTCGAAGATTTTTGCGTGGCATCCAATGTCGGTTGTTATTGCGAAATCGGTTTGTTTGTAAGTTTTGGATTCGATTAGTTCTGTTATGGTTTGTTTTACCGATGCTAGTATCATGTGGTTTGGGCAGCCTGGGCACCAGGTCTTTTCTGAAGTTGTATCTAATTGGATTTTCATATTATGCTTTTGATTAATTTGTTTAGTTCGTCGGTGTGGAATGGTCTGCCGTTATATTTTAGTAATCGGTTTTTGATTTTGATTCCAGTTTTTTCTCTGATTAATCTTCCTAGTTGTCCAGTTACGTTGCATTCTACTAGGATTACTTTGTCCGCCTTTTCTATTTCTTTTTTTATTTGAGGGGAAAGTGGTTTGCAATAAATGACTTGGAGGAATTTGGCATCGAGGTCTTTGATTGCATCTTTGATTGCTCCCGAAGTTGAGCCCCATCCGATGATTAGGTTTTTGGATTTTTTGTTTCCATGAATTTTTATCATTTCGAAATTTTTTCTTACATATTGTTTTATGTCTTCGTATTTTTGGATTCTTTTGTTCGCGTTTTCTTCGGTTATTGTGTACGATTCTGTTGAATTGCCGAATTTGTCTGATTCATAAGAGGAATTTTTTACTAGGGATGAACCTGGTATAGGTCGTGTTACATTGAATGTTGGGAATTTGTATGGTTTTTCTGTGGAAGAAAATTCGGATTCTGCTAGATGTTTGTCTGATAAAATTATTGAAAGTGTTTTGAATTTTTCGCTCAAGAATAATGCTTCGGAGGTTTTCTGAATTAGTTCGGTTGGGTTTCCTGGCGCTACAACTACTCTTGGGAAATCTCCGTGTCCTGCTCGAAGTGCGATGTCTAGGTCGGATTGTGCGGTGTAGGTCGGGACGCCTGTTGCTGGTCCTGCACGGGAAGCTAGGTATACTGTTAGGGGGATTTCTGACATTCCTTGCATAGAAAGAGTTTCAGACATTAAGTCAAATCCTCCGCCTGAGGTTCCGGTCATTACTTTGGAGCCTGCGAATGAAGCACCTAGCGCCATTGATATTGCTGCTATTTCGTTTTCTGCTTGGAATACTATCATATTATTTTCGAGTTGGTTTTCTGCTAGTTCGTGCATTGCGTTTGTTGCTGGTGTCATCGGATATGCGATGTAGACTTGTAATCCAGAATTGATTGCACCGATTGCGATTGCTTGGGATCCTGCTAGAATTGTAGGCGAATTTTTTAGCTTTGGTAGTTCTTGAGATGTTTCTTGTGAGTCGTATCCTTGCTTTGCTGCGATGATTGCTTCTTCTGAATTTTTGAATTGGGATTTGATTTCGTTTTCAAGAGTTTCAAATGGTATACCAAATATTTTTGTTAGGCATCCTGCTAGTGCTACATTTTGGTTTCTGCCTAGGCTTTCGAATTGTTCGCCTGAGATTAGTATGCCGTTTTTTTTGAGGGCTTGTTTATGAGTTTTTAGTGTTCGTTCATCTAGTGTTATTAAGACATCTATTTTGGCGTCGTGAGATTCTATTGGTGTGTCTGATATTGCTAACGTGTTGAAGTTGTGTCCGCCTCTTATTAGGGAAGCGTAGTCTCGGTAGTTGAAGGTGAAGTAGCCGTGGGCGCTTAGAACATTTGAGAAAATTTGCGAAACTTTGTTTATTCCTTGTCCTGCGTATCCGCCTATAGTTATATTTAGTTTCATGGGTTTTCTGTGATTGTATCTTTAATTTTTTCCACGGATGAAGGGTTTACTAAGGTCATTAATCCTTCTGGTTCTTCCTTAATCAAGAGTGATTTTAGGATTCTCCTCATTATTTTTCCTGATCTTGTTTTTGGAAGGTCTTCTACGAAAAATATTCTTGCTGGTCTTGCAGTCGGCCCTATTTTGATGTCAACGTGTTTTTTTAGTTTTTGTTCTAAGTCTTTTGATGGGTGTCCTTTTTTTAGAACTACGAATGCGATTGGGACTTGTCCTTTTATTTTGTCTGGCATTGGAACTACTGCGCAGTCCCCTACTACTTTGTTGTCGTGGATTGCGTTTTCTACTTCTGCTGTTGCAAGCCTGTGTCCTGCTACTTTCATTACATCGTCTGTTCTTCCGGTGATTCTTATTAGTCCGTTTTGTAGATAGGCTCCGTCGGATGTGTCGTACATTGTTTTGAATTTTTCCCAGTATGTGCTTACGTATTTTTTGTGGTTGTTGAAAACTCCGTGTAACATTCCTGGTGCAAATGGACTTTGTTGTGCGAGAAAACCCTGCCTTCCTTTTGGCATTGGATATCCTTTGTCGTCTACGATTATATGTTTTACTCCTGGGAAGCTTTTCCCTGATATTGTTGGTATGAATGGCCCGATTCCTGGAATCGTATTAATTAAGGTTCCGCCAGTTTCAGTTTGCCACCAGGTATCTATTACGGGGCAACGAGAACCTCCGATTGTTCTGAAGTACCACATCCACGATTCTTTGTCTATTGGTTCGCCTACTGTTCCTAGAATTTTTATTGAAGAGAGGTCGTATTTTGTTATCCATTTTTGTGGGGTTTTCATAAACATTCTTATTGCGGTAGGTGCGGTGTAGAATACGTTTACTTTATGGTCTTGGATTATTTTCCACCATCTTCCTGGATTCGGAAAGTCTGGTCCGCCTTCGTAGATTAGGGTTGTTGCTCCGGTTAATAATGGCCCGTACATTGCGTAGGTATGTCCTGTAATCCAGCCGATATCTGCTGTGCACCACATTATGTCTTCTGGGTGTAGGTCGAAATTCCATTTACATGTCCAGTAGGCTTGTGTTGCATAGCCCCCAGTATCGTGGACAATTCCTTTTGGTCTTCCCGTTGTTCCTGATGTATATAGTAAGAACATTGGGTCTTCTGAGTTCATCATTTCTGGTTTACAATATGATGGAGCTTTTTTTATTTCATCTTCGAAATTTAGAAATCTTCTTCCTCTGACTTTTTTCCCAATTCTATTTACTACTATTATTTTTTTAATGGTTGTTTTTTTTGCTGCGTTTTTTGCTTTTGTTAGTAGGTCTTCTGGTTTCCCTCTTCGGTAATATCCGTCGGATGTGATTAGGATTTTTGATTGGCCGTCTTCTATTCTTGCTTTTAGTGCGTCTGCGGAAAATGCAGAGAAGACTACGGAATGGATTGCGCCGATTCTTGTGCATGAAAGCATTGCGATTAGGGCTTGTGGTACCATTGGTAGATAGATTGATACGACGTCTCCTTTTTTGACTCCGTTTGCTTTTAGGACGTTTGCGAATTTGCAGACTTTGTCATGGAGTTCTTCGTATGAGATTTTGATTGAGGGCTCTGTATCTGGTTCTGGCACCCAGATTAGTGCTGTTTTGTCTGGATGAGCTAGGTGCCTGTCTAGGCAGTTTACTGAGAAGTTTAATTTTCCGCCTTTGAACCACTCAAAATATGGAAGTTTTTCTACATAAGTTTTGTCCCATTCCTTTTCCCATGTTATACCTTCCTTTGCCATTTTGCCCCAGAAAGCAATTGGGTCTTTTGCTGCTTTTTCGTAAATTTGAGGATCAGTAATGTTTGCGATTTTTTTCATTTCTTCGCTTGGGTAGAATCCGTCACTTTTTTTTACTACGTATTGTATTCCTCTTTTTTTCATATATTTTTCGACTAGAAGCCGATGTCACCTATTGTGTTATTGCCTGTTTGTCTTTATAAATTTTTGTAGAGATGATTCGAATTACATTAATCCTTCTTCGTCGATTCCAGATTCGTCACTGTCAATTTCTTTTGGTTCTTGTCTCTCTGTTTTTTTTGGGGTTTGGATTTTTTGTGGCAAGAGGTCGCTTTGGCTTACTGAATTTATCATTGCTTTGAATTCTGCTAATTTTTCTGATTTGATTCTTATGCCGGCTTTTGTGAATCCTGTGTAATTTTGAGAGTGAACGAATTCTCTTATTGTTAGACCTGGTTGCCCGCCGAAGTCGTCGATTCTGATTATGATGTCTGTCTCGTCGTTCTTTTTTATTTTTCCGATGTCTTTTTCCATATGGCGAGATATTCTATTTTGTTTATAAGGATTTAGGTGAAGAAGAGAAAATATTGTTATTTTGAATGTAATTGTAAAATGGAAGAGTATTGATTCTAATGCATCACCTCTCTTCCATTCGACCGAAGCCGAACATTCGATTAGGTTGAATTGACCGAAGCCAAAGCTGATAAATCGAATGATATTAGATGGTGTTTATAGTTATAAGTTTTTCTTGTAATCTTATAGGGATTACAAACAGCGTCGGTGACAATGTTGTTTACAATTACATTGCATTTTTGTTAGACTGCCTACGGTAGGAGTCGCCTTCGTGTCAGAGACACTCGGACACGGAATCAAAGATTCCTAAAGAAAAACTTTATTTTTTTTTAAACCAGCCGTCAAGCCGTCAGTTTCGATAATGAACGCCCACAGCAGGAGTCGAACCTGCCGGCCCCGGAGGGCGCGGATTAGCAATCCGCTGCAATACCGATATGCGATGTGGGCATGTAGGGAAGAGAATGACAACTCTTTTAAAGGTTTTTACCTTTTGTTTTTTGTAGGCAGGTTGGCGTGCTAGCCCCACGCTGTTCGTAAATGGGCTTTATGACGGACCGCAAGGCAAGTAAGTGATATGAAGTTTGACATGTTGACATTTTGACGTTGAAGGTTTGTCCTCTTTGATCTTGCTTTGATGAATTGGGTCAGGGGGAGGAATTCCAGCAGCCCTAAGTTAAGGTTTAGGTGCTTAGGGGGTAGCAGACCTGAGGATGAGTGTCTTCCTCTGTTATGTGGATTTGAGCTCTTGCTCGCCTACATTTTTATTTTAATTGTCAATTTCTTGATAAAAAATTTCTTATGTGCTTTTGCACACGGCGAAATTTTTTATGCCACGAAATTGTCTAATTAAAATAAAAATGTGTTTGGAGAGTTTATGTTATAATATTTTTTAATTAAAATTTATGGGGTTTTCGTACGGGTTTGTGGTAGATATTTAAAAATTTAATCGTGCATGATTTTTATATGATGGGATTGGTTTGCTTTTGGTTACCATTGGTTGTGAAAAATTTGGTTGCGATTATTTTATAAAGATTTGAAATAGATAGTTGTATGGTGATTAATAGGCGTGGGCAGTTTTTTTTGCTTGCCGCTGTGATTATTTCGGCGGTTATAATTAGCTTGGGAGCTGGGACAAATAAGGTTATTGGGAATGAGGAGCCTGGGAGTTTTTATGATTTTAGCTATGAAGTAAAAAGGGAGGTTGGGGCGGTTTTGGATTATGAGGTTTATAGTGGTTTTGATTCGAGTGTAAATTTGACGGAGTTTGTGAATCTGCTTGCGGGAGAGATTGAGGAGAGGAGTTCGGGTAGTAATTTTATTTTTATTTATGGGAATAGTACGAAGATGGAATTGAAGAATTATGGGAGCGATAGTGTTTATATAGATGGGGTTGAAGTTGAGGGATTGAATACGGGGGTAACGAGTCGGGTTTGCTTGAAGGCAATGTGCCAAGAGATTGATGAGAGTATTGTTGATTTTGATAGTGAAATTTCTACGAGTATGCAAGTTGCAATTGATGATGCGAGAAACCTTGCAAGCAATACTAATGTTACCGTGGAAATTAAAGGGAATGTTTTCGAATTTCCTACTTCAAAATACCGACAGGTTATTTTTATTATGCAGAAGAATGTTGGTGATGATCGACATATTATTGTGGAATAAAAAATATGGCATTTTGTTGCATAATTTTTGTGATAGTTGATTATGAAGAAAGGATTGGGATGGGTTTGATTGTTAGGTATTTAGATGGGCTGGATGTCGCGCGAAGTTTTATAAAGTTTGTAAGATGAGAGATTTGATGAGGAAAATAGGGGGCGATAGAAAGGGGCTTAGTGATGTGGTTGCTTATGTTTTGTTGATTTCGATTACCATTTCTTTGTCTGTTTTGGTTTATGGTTGGTTGAAGTTTTATGCTGAGGGGGAGGATGTGGCTGTTTGTTCTGAGAATGTTAATGTGATTGTTTCTAGTTATGAGTGTAGTAAGGGGGCCGGTGGGAATTTGACTGTGACGCTTAAAAATAAGGGATTGTTTAATATTGATGGATTTATTTTGAGAGTTCATGATAGGCCTGATGCCGAATTTGGATTTTATGTTTTTGATGAGCTTGGACTTGGCTTGAAGACGGGGGAAAGTAAGTCATTTGTATATCGTTTTTCTGACCCTTCTCTTCTTCCTTATGGGCTTACGGATATTACTTTGGTTGATGTCCAGCCATATTTGATGGATGATGGGAAGATTAGCTGTGAGTCTCATACTTCCCAGAAGGTTAGTTGTTCTTAGTTTTTTGAGGAAAATTTGGGGCAAATAATTTAATTTTGAGAATTTAGTTAGGATTGATCGTTTTATCTAAGAGATATTTTTTGTTAATAATAGCTACATTTATAAAATATAGAAACTGGTAGATTCCATGGAAGAGAGTGTGGGAAAGAGGGCTTTGTCGCCTGTGATTGCGAGTGTGTTGTTGATTCTGTTAGTTTTGGTTTTAGCTGTTATTATTTTTTTATGGGCGAGGGGATTTATTGGTGAGCAGATTGAAAAGCTTGGACAACCAATTGAGGAAAGTTGTAGAGCGGTAAAGTTTGATGCTGCGAGATTTGGAAGTGAGTTAGAAATTAGGAATATTGGGGATATTAATATCAGATATTTGGATATTAAGATGTTTGATGGCAAGGGAAATTCTGAGGCAGCAAGATTTTCGTTTAAGATTGATGCTGGGAAGTCCGTGAGGGATTATGCTACTTTTGAGATGGCGGATGGGAGTGTGCCAGATAAGATTATTGCTTATCCTGTTTTGGTTGGGAAGACGCAGGGGACAACAGCTAATAGTATGTTTACTTGTATAGATTCGGGGGTTACGCTTTAACTAAATGAAATTTAAAACAAAATGAAAGGAGGTATGATTATGAATAAAAAGAAAGGTATAAGTGCAGTAGTCGCTACGGTGTTGATAATTTTGATTACTGTTGCTGCTGTCACAATTATTTGGGCTACAATCATCCCTATGATTAATAATCAATTAGCTAGAGGAACGGTTTGTTTGGATGCTATGACTGCACTATCAATCGAGAACAAGGGGCATACATGTTTTAATGATGTTGCTAATCATGTTCAGGTTCAGGTTAAACATGGTTCTAAAGAAGTTGGATTAGAGGCTATTCAAATTTTAATTACGGATACTAATGGGAATACTATGTCTGTTACTAATAGAACTTTAACTGTTCTTCCTAATGTTAATGAAGAGAAAGTGCTTTTTGTTAGACCGTATACCGTAATTGCTGATTCTGTTTCTATTGCTCCTGTTGTTACAGTTGGTGGGAAAAATGAAACCTGTGATGCATTGGCTCCGGTAAAATTGATAGCTTGTTAAATTATTTTTAAATTATTTTTATTTTTTTTAGCCCTTATGGGCTTTTGAATTTTTTGAATTTGCAATAAGTATATAAAGAATATTTTTGTTTTGTATATATGAGGGGGTTATTTAATTGCCGTGGGCAGATTTGGGTTGAGACTGTGATTTATACTTTGATTGGGCTTGCGATTATCGGGCTTGTTTTGGCGGGGGCTTTGCCGAAGATAGAACAGAAGAAGGATGAGATGAGTATTAGTCGGTCGATTGAGGCGATGACAAATATAGATGATAAGATTTACGAGGTTAGTCGGGCCGCTGGGAATAGGCGAGTTATTAATTTGGAAATAAAGAAAGGTTCACTTATTATTAATCCGGCTGAGGATAGCATTTCTTGGAGTTTGGATTCTAGTTTTCCCTATAGTCAGGTTGGACAGACGGTTCCTTTTGGGGATATGAATGTTACTACGACGCAGAATGGGAATTATGAGGTTGAGTTGAAGATTGGGTATAAGATGAATTTGACCTATGCCGGAGGGGATTTTATAGAGAAAAAATTTGATGTTGCGCCGACTCCGTATAGACTAATTATTGAGAATGTTGGAAAGGATGTGAGTGGGAATATTGTGATTGGATTTGTGGAAGCGTGATTGGTGTGGATTTTGGGATGTTTTATTATTTTGGTTAATATTGGAAGAAAGAAGTTTTATATAATCTGATTGTGTTTTAGATTTAGATATGGTGATGAATATAAATTTGAATCCACAGGTTCCTTCTATTCCTGCATTTAAAGATAGGACCCAGATTGATGTTAGGTATATGGTTATTGCGCCATATGTTTCGGTTCATGTTTATTATGATGCGAGGCTTGGTGAGGTTATCTATGATGTTGAGGAGCCGATTGTTAGTGAGGAGGAAAGGGTGATTTTGAATAGGCTTATGTCGGCGATGAAGGAGGTTGTTAATGTCAATATGGTTGCGGTTGATCAGTCTGTTGAAAATTTGATTGATTATGTTGATAAGACGGCGCGGTTGATTATTTCGGAGTTGGGCTTAGAGGTTGAAGAGGATTCTTATTTTAGGATGTTTTATTTTATATATCGAGATTTTATTGGGCTAAATAAGATTGAGCCGATGATGAGGGATTATTTTATTGAGGACTTGGAGTGTAATGGGATGGGGGATTCGCTTTATATTGTTCATCGAGTTTTTAGAAATATTAAGACTACGACGAAGTTTATGGATATGGATGAGTTGTCGAGTTTTGTTGAGAAGTTGGCACAGAAGACTGGACGATATATTTCTTATGCTTCTCCGATTTTAGATGGTAGTTTGCCGGATGGGTCAAGAGTTAATGCTACGTATACTCAGGATATTTCTTCGAAGGGTCCGACGTTTACGATTCGTAAATTTACCAAGACTCCTTGGACGCCTACTCAGTTGCTTGGATTTCATACTCTTAGTCCAGAGATGATGGCGTATTTTTGGATTCTTTTGCAGTATCAGTCGAATTTGATGATTGTTGGTGGGACGGCTTCTGGTAAGACTTCTCTTCTGAATGCTTTGGCTTTTTTTATTCCGCAAGAGAATAGGGTTGTTTCGATTGAGGATACTCGTGAGTTGAATTTGCCTAGGGAGAATTGGTTGCCGTCAGTTGTTAGAAGTGGGGTTTCTTCTGCTGGTGTTGGTGAAGTTGATATGTTTAGTTTGCTTAGGAGTTCGTTTAGACAGAATCCGGATTATGTAATTGTTGGTGAAGTGCGAGGTGCGGAGGCGAGTGTTTTATTTCAGGGAATGGCTTCAGGTCATGCTTCGATTTCTACTATGCATGGAGATTCGGTTGATTCTATTGTTCGACGACTTATGACACCTCCGATTAGTTTGTCTCCGATGCTTGTTAATGGGCTTGATGCGATGGCGATTATGACGCATGCGATTGTTAATGGGAAAGAGACTAGGCGACTTAGAGAGGTTACTGAGGTTGTGAATATTGCAGTCGATGGGACTACTACTACCAATACTCCATTCAAGTGGAATCCGGCTGATGATAAATTTTATTATGCTACGGAGAGTAAAATTTTTGATAAAATTGGGGCGAGGTATGGGTTTGGTAAGGAAGAGATGCAGCAGGAGTTTGAGACGCGAACCAGGCTTCTTTATGCGTTGTTTCAGAATAAAGTTTTTGCTTACGATGAAGTTCAGAGAATTATTAATGATTATGCGAAAATGCCTGAGATTATTTTGAAGAAGTATGGTATTGAGAGTAAGAAGAGTCGAGTATAATAATTTTTAAAAAGTAGGGTTTTGATGTGGGATTATGGTTTTATCTGGAGATTGTGTTTTTGAAGAGTTGAATAAAGTGGATTTGTCTATTTTTAGCTTGGAAGATTTAGGTGTTTTTGTTGGGGATTCTGAGAAAGGTAAAATGACTTTTGAGGACGCTATCAAGGGAATTGAGGCGAGCATTCCTTTGGATAATTATTTGGATATTATGCGACTTGCTCGTTGGAACGTGGGTTTTTCTAGAAGGTATTTTGATTCTTTTGGGGATGAAAAATATGATATGGAGATTAAAGTTGGGAAGCGTGTTGGTGGGGTTGTGAGGGATGCGTTTTTTAGAGAGCTTGAGAGAAGGATTAATTAGAGTGCAATAATTTTTATAAAGAGTTGGGTTGTATAGTTTTATGGAAATTGTTCCGCATTATTTTGAGTCGCCTGAAAAAATTGTTGGAAATTTAAATGATGCATTGGGGCGTCTTGAGAGTAAAGGAAATCTCTTGAGTTTATCTGATTTTAAATCTAGGATGCCTTCTGTTTTTGATAAGTTTTTGGATTATATAATGAAGATTAAAGATGGGGAAATTCTTGAACGTGGAGAGTTTTATTTATTGCAACCAGTAGAGATGGCGGCGCTTCATTTTGGGAGAGGGCATGAAAGGGTTGGTAGTTTATTTTTTGAACAGGGGTTTTGTTCTAGAGAAAGTAGTAATGTTTATGAGCGGTTGTGTTTTTTCGGGGGAGAGGAAATGAAAGTTAAGGGAAAAAATTTGTCTCCATTTTGTTTGGACTTTTATGCGCAATATAATGGCAAAAATACTATTAGGCGGAATGAGTTTGTTAAGGGAATTAAGTTAAATAATAATTTTATGGAAGATATTTTCCCAAATGAATGTTTTGTTTGTCAGGGCTATCTGGATAAAGTTAATAAATAGAGTTTCTTTTGGAGTTGTGGGTGATATATGGATGTTGAATTTATTGGGCAATTAGTTGATTCTATGGAAGATGGGATTTCGAAGTTAGAGATTGCGATTGAGAAGCATGATAGTGTTAGCGCGAATAAGCTTAGGGTTTTTATTTTTGATATTCATCGGAAAATTTCGGAGGCACTTAGAACATAATATGTTTGAGGATTTGAAGAGGAATTTGGAGCAAGAGAAAAAAATTATTATGGATATGCGAGCGATTGCGATTGGATATCGGAATGATCCGGTGAATAGGGCTTTTTATGGTACGAGCTTGAAGGCTCTCGCTGAGCAGTTGGATTATTTGAATAATGCAGTGCCTGAGTTATTGAAAGAGTGGAGTCCCTTTGCTGAGATGCCAGAGTCTGTTGTTGCGAAGCCTTTGGTTGCTGAGAGGAAAACTTTGAAGCCCTTGGTTGCCAAGCCTGAAATTAAGAAATTGGATTTGATTGCGAGTCGTGATGCTGGAGAGGCTAAGAAGTTGGCTGGAAAACTTAAAGTTATTGAGACTGCACCTATTGAGAAGAAGACTGTTAGTATGAGTTATGTTTCGCCTGCTACTAATGAGAAGAGATTTATTACGATTAACAAAGAGGATAGGAAAAATTTTCTTAAAACTTTGAAACTTAGTGAAGAAGCGTTGGAGGGAGTTAAGAAGATTAAGGAAGAGGGAGTAGGCGCAGATGCTTGGAAGCCGAATATGTATATTGTTTTTTCGAGTAAATATTTCGGAAGGTTTAGCGATAAGTGGAGTCGGCAGTTTGATGAGGTGAGTAAGGATTTGAAGAACGCGAATATTCCGATTTTACTTTCGAGTTATTTGTCGATGGCGATGATGAGTTGTTGTATTGCTTTTGTTTTTGGGGTGTTTATGTTTTTGCTTTTGTTGCTTTTTAGTTTATCGAATTGGATTTATTTCTTTTTGCCTTTTGGTTTTGTTGGGCTGACTATGTTTGGATTTTATTTTTATCCTTCGAGTGAGGCTTCTTCTGTGCATAAAAGTGTTTCTTATGAGTTGCCTTTTTCGACGATTCATATGGCGGCGATTGCTGGGTCTAATATTACGCCTGTAAAAATTTTTAAGATTATTGCGGCATCGGTAGAATATCCGAATATTGGTGCTGAGATGAAGAAGATTGTTGTTCAAATTGAAGTCTATGGGTATGATATTGTAACGTCCTTGAAGAATGTTGCGAAGACTACTTCTAATAAACAATTAGCGGAATTGTTTTCTGGGCTCGCTACTAATATTTCTAGTGGTGGGGCATTGAAGAATTATTTGGACAAGAAGAGTGAAAGTTTTTTGGTTGATTATCGACTTGAAAGGCAAAAGTATTCGGCATTGGCTGGGACTTTTATGGATGTTTATATTTCTATTTTGATTGCGGCTCCGCTTGTTTTGATGATGATGTTTATTGTTATGAATGTGGCTGGGCTTGGCATGGGTGGGCTTGGGATTACTAGTTTGATGTTTTTGGCGATTGGCGCGATTGTTGTTACGAATATTGTTTTTATTGTAGTACTAAATATGAAGCAGCCGAGGATGTGAGGATGAAGCTTGATTTGATGCATTGGCTGGGGATTGGAGCGGGGATTATTGTGGCTGGCGCTTCGTTTGGGATTTTTTCTGGGGATTTGTTGAATCTTTTACTTGTTATTTCTCTTTTGGTTATGGTTATTCCATTTATGCTTAGTTTTTTGCTTGGGCAGGCTCGACAGCGTGAGAAGGAAGAGAAATTTTTGGAGTTTACTAGGGATCTTGTTGAGATGGTTCGGTCGGGGACTCCGATTAGTAAGAGTATTATTAATTTAAGGAGCAGAGATTATGGGACACTTAGTTTTCATATTGTTAAGTTGGCGAATCAATTGACGATTGGGATTACTTTGACTAATGCTTTGATTACTTTTTCGAAGGATACGAATAGCCCAGTTGTTTCTAGGGCGGTTGGTTTGATTAGTGAGGCTGAACGGGCTGGTGGAAATATTGAAATGATTTTGGAATCAGTTGCGAGTTCTGTTACTCAGGTTGAGACTTTGAGAAAGGAGAGACAGGCTTCGGTTTCGAATCTGGTGACTCAAGGTTATATGATTTTTTTTGTATTTATTATTATTATGCTTGTTATGGAGTTTAAGATTTTGCCCTTGGTTTCGGACTTGCAGACTGGAGAAGGTTTAAGCGTGAGCATAAGTCAGATGAATCCTGAGGAATTTTCTATGCCACTTTTTGTGATGTTGTTAGTGCAGTCATTTTTTGCTGGACTGGTGATTGGGAAGATTTCGGAGGGGACAATTAGGGCTGGGATTCGGCATTCGTTTATTTTGCTCACGGTGACGCTTTTGATTACTATGGGGGCTCGGGTATTGTTTGGTTAAAATGGGAATAGTTATATAAATGAGAAAAGTATTTTGTTGACATGAGAGGGAAGAAGGGTTCGGGGCATTTTGAAATGATAATTGGATTTGTGTTTTTTATTGGATTTGTATTTTTTCTGTTTATGTTTTTGAGTCCATGGAAAGATTCGTCACTTCCGAAATCTGCGCTTGAGGGGGTTTATGATTCATTTAGTGATGAGGTTAATACTGAGTTGTCTAGTGTTTTTGTGAAGACTAATTATACTGGAGATAAGGCTTGTTTTTATATTAAATTGCCCAGTGAACTTTTCAAATATGCTATTACTGATGAGAGTAGTTTAGTGACTAGACTTGGGGGAGCTAGTATTGACTCTAATCTTGTTGAAGGAGAGTTGAATTTGAAAAAGGATGATAGTTTTTTTAGGGTTGCAATTTCTCCTGAGTTTACGGATGGGATAGTTGCGACGTGTGGGCATTTGACTGATTTTGAATTGGGCGGGGTTGTTGAGTTGGAGGTTGTTTCTTATTCTAAGTTGCAGGCGATGAAGGTCAGGTATGATACTGATTATAGCGGGTTGAAGCGAGATTTGGGAGTTGCTGATATTTTTGATTTTGCGATTGTTCCTGAGGGGATGAGTGAGGTTGAGATGAAGCCCAGTAATGATATTCCTGATGTCGTCAATGTTTTGGCTCAGGATTATGTCGTGAAGGTTTTAAAGAGCAATGGGGAAGTTAGTAACGAGCGGATTAGTATTAGAATTTGGTAAGTCTTAGATTTATTTGATGTATTTTTGTTGGATAAAAAGACTTGAGAAAAATTTGATTAACGCTTTTTTAGATTGAAATTTAAAATTTTAATTTGTGGGTTTATTTATCTTGATGGATAAGTATATAAAAATAAATAAGTAAATATTTACATGAAGGGGAAGAGTGGATGGATTCGTATTTTGGAGGCAACGATTGCTGTTATGATTGTTAGCGGGGCTATGATTGCGGTTTATTCGAACCAGTCGGTTCGAGAGGAGGTCACGATTAGTGATTACAGTTATAGTTTGCAAAAGGAAATTTTGGCAGATATTGCTCTTCGGACTGATTTGAGATTAGATGTTTTGAGTGTTGTGGATGATTCGCCGGGAGATCCTAGCTATGATAAGTTGAATGCGTTTGTTAAAGAAAAAATTCCAGATGTTTTTGGATATTCTCTTCGGATTTGTGATCTTGGGAATTTGACAGATTTTTGTAAAATGGATTCGAAAATTTTTATTGTTACTTTAGATAAAGATGTTTATGTGGAGGAAATTGTGATATCCAGTGAGGTTGGCGGAGGACCTGATGCTGTGTATTCTCCTAAAAAGGTTAGATTGTTTTTTTGGGAAGGCGAGCTTCCTTCAGGGTTTTGTGTGGATGAGTGTTCGGCAGCTGGATTACTTGTTGATTGTTCTGCTGATGGCGTTAAGGTTTTGGGACAGAATTGTGTAGAAGATGTGGATGGTTGTTTAAATTGGGGGGTTGGAAGTGTAATCGATGATTGTAGTTCGCGTGGAAAGATTTGTGTTGGTGGTGAGTGTGTTGATAGTTTGTACAAGGAAGGAGTTTGCCGGGGAGATGGCCCGGTTATCAAGGGAGGGTGCGTAAGTAATTTTGATGATGAGTGTGATGCATATGATCATGGGCGAAGTACGGGTGGATGTGGATTTTTTAAAGAACGTTATGAGTGCTGGAATGATGTTTATGAAATTACGAGTTGCAAAATGGCCTCTCCGGATTGTTCTCTTTGGCCTGGATATGTTTTAGATAGTACCAGATCTTGTGTTGGGGCGTCTTGTTATGATACGTGTTCTAGTTTAGGATTTGAATGTGGAACGCAAACGATTTGTGGTGCAAGCGTTAATTGCAGTGTGTGTTCTAGTGGAAAAGTTTGCAGTAATGGAAAATGCGTCGTGGGTACATCGGGAGTTGCGGTTTTGAGTGCGAGTATTGCTCAGACGACTACGGTTTTGACTTATGATTCAGCCGCTGGATGTTATTATAATAAGTGTAATTATAAGGTTAGTGTTAGTAATAGTGGCGAGGCTGCTGGGACTGTTTGGAAGAGGGTGACAACCCAAACTGGTTTTGAGAAAATCTATAATATTGAGGTAGTATCTGGAACTTTTGGACTGGTCATAGATCCTGTGGGATTTGCTAATAGTCAGTGCTTTAATGATTTGGATTATGATGTGCGTGTTTATGATGATGCTTCAAATGATATAGGTGGAATTAGTTTTGTGTGCCCTAGGCCTTAGATAATATTGGTAAGGATATTTTTTTATTTTGTATTATAGCGATTGATTAGAATAAGATTAAAAGAACCTATAAGAATAGGTTCTTTTTTAAAAATAAAAAATTAGCCTTCTCCGCCGCCGCCGTTTCCGCCGCCGCCGTTTCCGCCACCATCTCTACCTTCATGCTGGTATGTCTCCACTGGCACATTGTAGGTTCCGGTGGATGTGCATCCAACGATTCCTGCAAATAAGGTTCCTGCAACAAGTAGGGCTAGTCCTGTATTTGCGATTTTCTTCCCGAGGGAAGAAGTTTCGTAGTTTGGTTTGTATTCCATGTTACTACTAGATAATTAAACTATTTAAAGGTTTTGGTTGTGCATGATTTTATGCATAATAACTTTTATTTATTTGATGTATTTTTGTCTAAGCGAAAAAGATGTTTGGTGAGAATTTAATTAGCGATACTTCAATTTTTTTCTTTGTTATTTTTTATATGACGTCTGAATTTAAAAAATAATTTGTGAACTTGTTTGATTTTGCTAAATAATTATAAAGCTTATTTGTTTTATTTTATTATGCCGTTTGATTTAATTGTTGGTCGTAATAAAAGTGATAGGGAAGCGTTTGGGATGCGAGGGCTTGCGTATTTGGGAAAGAGTTTTGTTACGATGGGAAATTACACGTCTTTATCGAATCCAATTTATATGGATATTGTGCGGAGTCATGTTGTTTTGGTTTCAGGTAAGAGGGGAAGTGGTAAATCGTATACTTTAGGTGTGATGGCTGAGGCACTTGGAGATTTGGGTGTCGAGGAATCTGGGAATATTGCGAGTTTAATTTTTGATACTATGGGGATTTATTGGACGATGAAGTATAAGAATGCGAAGGACGCGGATTTGCTTCGGGAATGGGGGCTTAGTGAGAAGAATGTTAATGTAAAAGTTTTTGCGCCGTTTGGTTATTATAATGAGTTTAAGGATAAGGGGATTGATGTCGATGCTGAGTTTGCGATTAAGATTTCGGAATTGGAAGCTAGTGATTGGGTTAGTCTTTTTGAATTGAAATTTACTGACCCGGTGGCAGTTTTGATTGAGGGTGTTATTTCGGAGCTTCGAGAGGAAGGGAAAAGTTTTGGGTTTAAGGAGATTCATGGTCTTGTGGGGAGAGCTCGGAATGTGAGTCAGGATGTCCAGAATGCTGTTAGTGCGCTTTTTGATGCGGCTGATACTTGGAAGGTTTTTGATGAGGAAAAGGGTACGGCTGTTCGTGATTTGATTGAGGCTGGAGTTACTACGGTTATTGATTTGTCCATGTATGCTTCACTTGGGTCTTTTAATGTTCGGGCTTTGATTATTGGGTTGGTGTCGAAGAAAATTTTTAATGAGAGAATGAAGGCTCGGAAGATGGAAGAGATTTCGGCTGTTTCGCATGGGGCGGATTATGGGAGATTTCGGGTTGTGAGAGAGATGCCCTTGGTCTGGATTTTCATTGATGAGGCTCACGAGTTTTTGGCGCATGAGTCTGTTGGGAAGACGCCGGCGACGGATGCTTTGGTTCAGCTTTTGAGAGAGGGTCGGCAACCTGGGGTTTCGATGGTTTTGGCTACGCAGCAACCTGGGAAGATTCATACAGATGCGATGACTCAAAGTGACATTGTTATTTCGCATAGGGTTACTGCTCGGGCTGATGTTGATGCCTTAAATGATGTTACGCAGAGCTATATGAAGTCTGACATCGCGGCTAAGCTTAATGGGTTGCCGCATCTGAAAGGTTCGGCAATTATTTTGGATGATAATTCGGAAAGGATTTATCCAATGAGGATACGTCCTAGGTTTACTTGGCATGGCGGAGAGGCTCCGATGGCGATTAGGAAAGAGAATTTTTAGTATGCAAATTTTTATAAACCAAATTTTTTTTGCGATTAATATGAATATGAATAATTATAGAGTGAATGAACTTGGGTTTTTGGTCCCCCTTAATGGAATAAATGTTAAGGAGTTAAGGGGGGATGTTATGGCTGACAAGAAGATTGTTTATTCTTGGAAGGATGGATGTGTGCATTGCTCCAGGCTTAATGATAAGTTTTCTAAATTGTCGAGTGTTGTGCAAGAGAATAAAGGACATCTGATTGCTTTGTGTTCTGGTGAGAGTGTGCATTGGCAGTATATGTTGGGGCAGGGGATATCTGCATTCCCCTTTTTGGAATTTTATAGAGATGGCGAGGTTGTCGATGAGATTAGAGGGAATTCTGTCTCTGAAGGGCAGCTTGGAGAAAAGATAAAGGATTTTCTTATTTGATTTTGAATTTAGCTTGCCATCGAAATAAATAAGGTCCGATATCCCCAGCTTTTCTTATGGTTATTTTTCCTATTTTTCTATTGGTGTTTTTTTTGATTTCGTTTAAGACTGATTCTTCTGTTCCGAAGCCGTGACTTTAGCTCAGCTTTGCTGGATGGCTCACTAAGGTGGGTGGTTCAAAAAATGAATTTTTTGGATGGCTCGATTACTTTGTAATTGGATGGCTCACTAAAGTGGAGGCTTGTTGTAATTTATTTTACTTTGAATTGGGCTTGCCAACGGAAAATGTAGGGTCCGATATCTCCGGCTTTTCTGATTTTGATTTTTTCTATTTTTCCTTTAGCGTCTTTTTTAATTTCTTTTAGGACTGATTCTTCTGTTCCGAAGCCGTGATAGAAGATTGTTGTTCCGGATTTCGAAAGTTTTAAGGCTGATTTTAGGAAGGTGTCTTCTAGGTTTGGTCTTGGCATTAGGATAATGTCGAACTTTTTTTTGGATTTTATTTTATTGGCGTCTCCTGGGATGAGGGTTATTTCTTTTTGTAGTTTGTTTAGGATTATGTTTTCTTTTGCTGACTTATTTGCTTCTGGGTTTAATTCATTTGAGTAGATGTGGAAATTGGCCTTTAGTTTTTGGCGATTAGCTTTTAGCAAGCATTTTGCTATTGTGATTGGATAAGGGGCAATTCCTGCGAACATGACTAGGATGTTGCACATTTTAACTGGTTGTTTGGTAGTCTGGTTGTTTGGTTGTTCGGGGACGAGTTTTCCAACTTCATCTGCTATAACTTTTCTTTCATTGGACAGTCTTGGGGAGAAGTAAGTTGTATTGATGTTGAATTTGAATGTGCAATCGTTTTCCTTGTAGATGGCTGTGTATGTTTTTTCTCCAGCTAGATATTTTGTTGTTGGAATTCTGAGCTCCCCAGAAAATTTTTCTATTTTTTCAACTACTGTTGTTACATGTGGATGTGATTTTAGGAAAGACATTGCTTTTAATTTTTTTATTATCCAAAGAGTTGTTCTTGGAAATTTTAGGATTGCGATGTTGCCTACTATGTCTTGGGGGATTTTTTTCATAATTTGATTTAGAGTTTTTAGTATAAAAGGCTTGGGACTGTTTTTTTGAAATACGAATATATTTAAAAGAATTATTGTTAATAATTGTAAGATGGTTGATGTGAAGTTTAGTTTAGGGAAAAGGGATTTTGCTTGGATTGGTTTGATTGTTATTTTGGTTGGTGTTGGATTTGTTTATGGATATGGCGGGAGTAGCCCTGCTCTTATGGGACATAGTTCTGGGGAAGTTGTTGTCGATAATGCGCTTTGTAATGCGATAACTGGGTATAATTGTGGGACTATTCCTGCAGGGGCGGTTGATACTAATACTATTACTCTTTGTCCTGATGACCAGTTTTTAGATGGAGATGGGAGTTGTTTAACTGCAGCTCAGATTGCTACTGTTGGTGGGGGAAGTGGGTTGTATATTTGTATAGAATATCAGTGTTATGCTAATTGCGGATTGCCTAGCTGGAGAACGTCTGTTCACACTACTCCAATATATCCTGTTAAAGTTGTTGATACTCAGCCGGTGTGGTTTGAAGATATTTGTTATCAAATTTAGACCTGTATTTTTTATTTTTTTTATTTATAGTTTTTTATTTTGATTCCAAAACTATAAAAAGAGATTTTGTTTTTTTATTTTATGAAGGGGAGTAAGACGGAAAAGAATTTGTTGAAGGCATTTGCTGGTGAGAGTCAAGCTCGGAATCGTTATACTTTTTTTGCTTCGGTTGCACGTAAGGAGGGTTTCGAACAGATTGCTGGAATTTTTCAGGAGACTGCCGATAATGAAAAAGAACATGCAGAGATTTTTTTTAAGTATTTAGAAGGTGGCAAAGTTGAGATTGTTGCTAGTTATCCTGCTGGGAAAATTGGAAACACGTCGGAGAATTTGCTTTCTGCTGCTGAGGGAGAAAGGGAGGAGTGGAGTAAGCTTTATCCTGAGTTTGAGAGGGTTGCTCGTGAGGAAGGGTTTAATGACGTTGCTGATTCGTTTAAGGAGATTGCTGAAGTTGAAGAGAGGCATGAGGCACGGTATTTGAAGTTGAAAGATAATGTTGATTCTGGGATGGTTTTTGTTCGGAATAGTATTGTTGAATGGAAATGCAGGAATTGTGGATATGTTCATGAGGGAAGTGAAGCGCCTGAAGTTTGTCCGGCGTGTAAACATGATAGGGCTTATTATGAATTGTTTGTAGAGAATTATTGATTGGCCAATATGTTTATAAAATTAAGAGGCTATTGTTTGTTAAGATGGTGAAGAAAAAAGGCAAGAAGGTTGATAGGGTGAAGAATCCTTGGTTTAGGAATAGGGCTGGTAATCTGGAGGAAGGTTGGGGTTTTATTCCGATTAATTGGAAGGGATATTTTGCTTTGACTTTACTCGTGGGGCTTAATGTTTTTGCGGCGAATTATTTTAATTTGAATGTTTTGGTTTTGGATAATTATTTGAGAATGGGTGTTGTTTTTTTGTTGTCGGTTTTTATTTTTATTGAAATTGCTAAACGGAAAACTCGTAGGTTAGAAAATAGAAAATAGATGATAGAAAATAGGAGGGATATTGATTATGACTAAAAAGGGGCAGATTTGGAAGTGTGATGTTTGTGGTAATATTGTAGAGGTTTTGCATGAAGGGGCTGATGCTTTGGTTTGTTGTGGAAAGCCGATGGGGTTAAGGGTGGAGAATTCTGTTGATGCTTCTGAGGAAAAACATGTGCCGATTATTAAAGGTAAAAAAGTTAGTGTTGGAAGTGTTTTGCATCCAATGACTGAAGAACATTATATTGAATGGATTGAAGCTAGGGGCAAGAGTGGAGAAGTTGCTAAAATATTTTTGAAGCCTGGGGATAAGCCTGTTGGTAAGTTTTGTTTTGAGGTTCTTGGGGCGAGGGCTTATTGTAATTTACATGGGCTTTGGATTTCAGAATAAAGTTTGTTGGCCTTCTTTTTCTTGAAATTCTTGTGGTAATTTGTTCCCGTGAGCTTTACATATTTGTTTGTATTCGCACCAATCACAGAGTATTATTTTGTTGGTGTTCCATATTTTGTTGTTTTCTATTTTGTTGATTTGATTTATGATGCCTTGTTTAAGCTCTTCTAGTTGTCCATTGGTTCTTTTTGATGTTATTTTTTTATTATGGTTTAGATAATGCCATATTAGGTTGATGTTGTGGTGGTTGCCAAAGAGTTGCTTGATTCCAATTGAGTAAAGAGCGAGTTGCTTGTCTTCATCAAATTTTTTTTGTTCTGGTAGCCAGTTTGCTGTTTTATAGTCGTGGATTTCATATTCTTTTGTTTTGGGATTGTAAGATAGGCGATCTATGTAACCTATGATTTTGTGTGGATAATTTGGCTCAAGTTCTATCCAGATTTGTTTTTCTGTTTCTAGAGTTCCGTCATTGAATGGTGTGTGTTTTATGTAGTAGTCAATTATGAATTTGATTCCTTTTTGGAAGTAGTCTTCGTGAGTGAATTCTTGTTTAACTATCAGGATGTTGAGGGAGAAATCTTTTTGCCATGTTTTTATGTATTGTTCGATTACTTCGTCTAGGGTCGGGATTTTGTTATTTAGGATTTGGACGTAGAGCCATTCTAGTGCGTCGTGAGTTGCTGTTCCCAGGTGGGCTTCGATTGATTTTTCTATTTCTGGTTTGATTTTGTAAATGTATTTTAGTTTATATTTGTAGGGGCATTGTTCGAAGGTTTGGAGTCTTGAGTAAGAGAAGGTCGTCATCCTTCTTCGCTGGTTTGAAGGTTTTTATAGATTTAGTAAAAGAGGGTTCTTTTTTGTAGATTGAAAGGTATAAAAAGCAAAAAAATATGTTATTTTATGAGTTATAGCTTTTTGGAGCATACGGCCGATGTAAAGTTTCGTGCCGATGGTGCTACAATTGAGGAAATGTTTGTTTCTGCTGTAGAAGCTTTAAATGATGTGATTAGAGGGGATATTGAAATTTTGGGACAAATTGAGAAGCCATTTGTTATCGAGGGGAAGGATAGGGTTAGTTTGTTGTATGAGTTTTTAGAATGGTTTTTGGTCGAGTTGGATTCGGAGGATTTTTTGGTTTCGAAGATTAAGGAGATTAAGGTTGAAAAAGTTTCAGGCGCGGAGCCAAATGTTGAAAGTTTTAGAGTCAGTGGTGTTGTTACTGGGGATAAGGCGGAGAATTATAAGTTTACAAATGATGTCAAGGCGGTAACATTTTCAGAGATGTATGTTAAGGAAGATGAGGGGAAGTTTGTTTGTCAGGTTGTTTTGGATGTTTAGGATACAAATTTTTATATAAGAATTGTTTGGTGTTTTATTATGGTTGATGTGGGAACGTATGAGCATAATATGGTAGACAGAATTGCGACTGTTGATGCTATACACACAACGCATAAGTTAATCGAGATGAGGGGTGGGATTATTGAACGCTTAGAGCTTGATTTGTATCAGATTGATTTTCAGCAGGGATTGCTTAGGGATTTTTGTTCGCAGGTCATTGATGGACATTGGAATCCGGTGCCTTTGCCTTATACGATTGACAAGATTAAGAGTATCAGAGATGAATTAGAGTCTATTGATTGGAAAAAGAGGGCTGAGTTTTATAGGTTTAGGGAGTTTCGTAGGTCTTTGGCATATGGTTGATTAAATTTTATTGGTAATTTAATTGAGAGCAAATTTTAAGAGGGGGTTAGTCTTGGTAATTTTATGGATTTGAAAAGAATTAATGATTTTGAATGGGGCGTTGGGGATAGCGGGAAGATTTTTGCGAGTGAGGCTTTGATTGAGGAGATTAAAGGGGATGATAGCTTGGATCAGGTTTCTAATGTTGCTCGGTTGCCTGGGATTATTGGAAAGAGTTTGGCTATGCCGGATATTCATCGAGGGTATGGGTTTCCGATTGGTGGGGTTGCTGCTTTTGATTTGGAAACGGGTGTTATTTCTCCAGGGGGAGTTGGCTATGATATTAATTGTTCGGTTCGGTTATTGAAGACTAATTTAAAGAAAGGTGATTTGATAGGAAGGGAAAAGGAATTGGTTCATTCGCTAGCTCGCTGTGTTCCATCGGGAGTTGGTGTTCGGGGTGCGGTTAAGTTGGACAAGAAGAAGTTGGATGAGGTTTTGGTTGGGGGGGCGCAGTGGGCGGTTGATGCTGGTTATGGTCTTGCGGAAGATTGGAAGCATATTGAGGATGGGGGGAAGTTGGCGGGGGCTATGCCTGAGGCTGTTTCTGTTAAGGCTAAGGGGCGAGGAATGAATCAGCTTGGGACACTTGGGGCTGGGAATCATTTTTTGGATGTGTTGATTGTGGATGAAGTTTTTGATGATGAAGTTGCTAGAGTTTTCGGCTTGGAGCTTGGACAGGTTGTGATTCTGATTCATTGTGGTTCTAGGGGACTTGGGCATCAGGTCGCTAGTGATTATATTAAGTTGATGGGAGATGTCGCACGGCGAGATGATAGAGAACAGATGATAGACGATAGAGGTGAGGTTATGGATAGAGAACTTGTTAATGCTCCGATTAAATCGGAATTAGGGAAGAAATATTTTGGGGCGATGTGTGCTGCGGCTAATTTTGCGTTTGCCAATAAGCAGATTATTAGTCATTTTGTTAGAGAAAATTTGAAACATTATTTTCCCAGCTTGAAGATGGAGGTTGTTTATGATATTTGTCATAATATTGCCAAGGTGGAATCTCATTTTGTTGATGGTAAAAAGAAAGATGTTTTGGTTATGAGGAAGGGTGCGACTCGGGCGTTTGGTCCTGGCCGGGAGGAGATTTGTGAAGATTATAGAAAAGTTGGGCAGCCTGTTTTATTGCCAGGTTCGATGGGAACGCCGAGTTATGTTTTGGTTGGGACAAATGAGGCGATGAAGAAATCTTGGGGAAGTTGTGCGCATGGGGCTGGTCGGGTAATGAGTAGAAGCGAGGCGCATCGAAATTTAAGTTTTGATGAGGCTAAGAAAAATATGGAAGAGCTAGGGATTTTTGTCGAGGCTGGTGGGAAGAAAGGGATGATTGAGGAAGCACCTGGGTCGTATAAAGATGTGGATGAAGTCGTGCGAGTTTGTAATAATGTTGGGCTAGGTCGGAAAGTCGTGAGGTTGAGCCCGAAGCTGGTTGTGATTGGATAAAGTTTAAATAGTAGAATATTGTTAACAACTCATGAAAAGAGAGTTTATGATGGGGTTTGTTTTTGTTTTACTTAGCTTTTCTTTGGCGAGTGCAGGAAGCTGTAGTGATGATCAGACCATTATGAGACTTTATTCTGCGACAAATTCTCATGTTTCTGCTTGGGATCAAAATGTTGCGAGTTATGTTGAGGAAATTTGTTATGCGGATATTTTTGGGACCGCATATTCTGGGACTAGTCCTCATGTTTGTACTGGATTGAATAGGGTTGTGAGTTTATCTAGTAGTTCTAATGCTCATGCATCTACGACTAGCGATGCGGTTTACAATTATAATGTTTGTTATGGGGATTTGGAATGTGTTTATGATAGTAGTGCTGGAAATGCATGTAGTAATGGTGGAAAGATTGTTGCTAGGTTGTTTTCTAATAGTAATGCACATGTTTCTTATGCTTCTGGTTCTTATCCTGTAAAGGTTTGTTGTAATAGTATTGGAGTTTATTGGACTGATATGAATGGGAATAGGATTAGTAATGCTGAGATTGGAGATACGGTGAAATTAGTTGCTCGAGGGGTTAGCTCCGGGAATTTTGAGATTAAAGAGGATGATGTAGTTTTAGATGATAATATTAGGACTGGTGCTTCGGCTATTGTAGGAAATGCTGTTGGTTCTGATTGGGTTGGGGTTTGGACTATTAATAATGCAGATATGGCAAAGACTTCTGGTGATTGGGATGAATTTTATTTTGAAATTGGGGGAAAGGTTAGTGAATATTTGGATATCGACCATGTTGGGAGCGATGATATTATGAATGTTAGTATTATTACTCCTTATTGTGGACAGTATTTTGATGAAGGTGTTGTTTCAAATATTGTTGTTAGTACTAGTGATACTGACGATTTAATAACTGGAACTGTTAAAGTTAATGGTATCGAAAAGAATTTCAGTAATGCGGGAATTAGTTTCGCTCACACATTTGGTAGTCCTGGGAATTTTCAGGTTGTTGCTGAAGTTCTTAATGATAGAGGGAAGAAGAGTAGGGCTATTTCTAATATTATGGTTTTGGATAAAAATGCTGGTAGTTATGTTGACGGAGAATATGTTGCTGCATGCATAAAGGAGCCTAAGGATTTTACAAATATTCATGGAAGTGTTGTTGATTTTGATGCTTCTACTACTTTGGGGATTAGAGCTTCTGGCGGATCTTTTGTCGAAATTAGGCCTACGCAGGGAGGTGTTTTTAGTTGGTATTGGACGTTTTATCCTCAGAATATTAAGAGGAACCTTCTGAATACTAGTAATACTTCGGCTTATATATTCACTGCGACTTTTCCTATTGCAGGGGATAATTCTGCTTCGCTGCGGGTTGAGATATGAGGTTAAATTATGATGCATAAAGTTGATGTTGTGGGATTATGGGTTGTTTTATTGAGTATTTTTTTAATTGGATTTGGGTGTGCGGCGACTTCTTCTACAGCTGCCTCTTTTATTATTGATGGTTGTACTTTTGTTTTTGAAGGATCTTCTATCGGTGTTTCTTCTGGGGAGTGTTCGAGTGGTATTGCCAGTGGGTATTTTTTTTGTGAGACTGGATCTCCGGCTATTTCGTGGGCAACTACAGACATAGGACGAGGTTGTTCTATGGGATTAGACACATATAGTCTTGGAGATGATTTTTGTTGTCCTTCTGGTATGTTTTGTAATGAAACTTCTGCTGGGTCTGGGTTGTTTAGATGTGATCCAAGACTGGCGGTTTGTTCTGATCAGAGTAATGAGGTCGATTGTAATAATACTGGATGTATTTGGTTGGATCTCAGTGGCGAATGTACCGATAATGCCAGGAAGAAAGATTGTGGTTATTATACTACTCAGGCAACTTGTTTGGCGGATAGATGGGATATTGGGACATCTGGTATTGGAACGGAACTTTGTGGATCTATGATAGATTGTGGAGGAAAAACTTTTGGTGTTCCTGATGGCGAGTGTGGATGTCAGTGGAATGCTACTGCGCCTTTGGGAAAAAAATGTCAGCTTAGTATGAATGTTACGGAAATGTTTTACAGTGGGACTCCTGATAAATTTGAGTGTTCTAATGTTTATGAGCTTGGGAATTGTACTGACGGTATTCAGAATGTTACTTGGTATTCTTCTAGTAATATTATTAGTGGATTCGGTTCTGGCGTTATCCCTCCTGAATGTTTGGGTGTTTTGGGGTGTAGCAGTGGGGAATCTACTAGATTTTGTGGGGAGCCTATAATTAAGTTGCCAGGTATAAGTTTGTTTAGTTTGTTTGCTTCATTGTTTATTATTGGATTTTATTATTTGTTATTGGATAAGATTAAATACAAGAGAGGTTTTAATTTATTATGAAAAGGTTGATTGGGGGATTATTTATGATGCTTGTTTTGTCTAGTTTTGTGTTCGCTGTGAGCTCTGAAATTAGTTCTGAGTTTTTTGTTGATGTTACCGATAAGCCTGTTGTTGATTATGTTCCTCCTGAGAAATCTGCTGGAGATTATTTGGGGTATTTTGCTTTGGTTTTCGTCGCTTTGGTTTTTGTTTATTTTATTTCTAAGAAGGTTTCTGCCAAGAAGGTTTCTGTTAAAAAAGTTGTCGTGAAAAAAGTTTCTGCAAAGAGAAAGTCTTCTAAAAAGGCAAAGAAATAGACGCTATTTGAAATATTTATAAACTAGGGATGTTAGATTATTTTATGAAAGGATGGTTGGTGTTTTTATTTTTGATTAGTTTTGCTTCGGCTTCTGTGAGTGTTGATAATTATGATGTTAAGAGTGAATATTTTCTTTTTGATGAGATTAGCGGAATTGTTAATTTGAATATTCGAGGTGAGAGTTACAATGAGAGTATTATACTTAGTAATGGGAAAAGGATTGGGTTAGGTAGTTTTTTGGAAGATAATGGGGTTGATTTTGAGTGTTTTCCTGGGGACTGTTCTGAGAATTATGATTATTCTTCTGGGGCGACTGAGAAAATTATTCCGCTTTCGCTTTTAGGAGAGGAGTATGTCGGGTTTGTTTTGAAGGGTGAGGATATTGTTTTGGATAACATTAGTTTTAAGATGAGAAGTGATTTTGTAAGGGGATCTCGACAGCCCTTGTTGTTGGAATTTTTTGAAGAGGAAACTTGGGGATTTGATAAGTTTTCTAATGAATTTTTATTAAGGAATTGGGGATGTTTTGATTCTACGCAGAAAAAAGTTGGTCCATTAATTGGCAGTTCTTTTTATTGTGAGATGGTTAATATTAATAATACGAATGTTTTGAAGGTTGGTGCTGATGTTGAGGGAAGCGGGGGGGGATTAGATATGGCTGTTTATCCTGAGGGTGGATTTGGTTCGTCTTGGGAGTGTAGTTTTGATCCGAAGATTGAAGATGGATGCGTGGTTAATGCGGAAGTTGGAGATATTTTTCCCGAGGGAAATTATTGGGTTTGTGTTGGTGCGAAATCTCTTAGTGGATATAATATATATGAAGATAATGTTGGGAAGAACTGTGGATTTGCCTATGATAATGGGCCTGTAAATAGTGTGAAGGATTATGGTATTTTTGTTCAGGGGGTTAATTATGCGGATGCGAGTGTGATGGGAGAGGTTAGTTTTGGTAGGGAATATATTGATGCGGCTAATGCGATTATTTATGAAAGGTATGGTGGGGATTGCAGTGAGGGTTGTGTTTTGCCCTTGAAGGTTTCTGGGATTCCTCAGAATTTGAGAATTTCAGATGTTAATTTGGTTTATACGGATAACTCGGAATGGCGGTCTAATAATATGGTTTATGATTTGGAATCAAGTTCGGCTAAGGTTGATTTTAATGGAACTTTGGATTTGGGGTTGCTAGGGATTGTTGTTTCTAAGGCGGGGGAATATTCTGCGAAACTTTCTGGGAAAGATCTTTTTAGGGAGAATATAAAGATTTTACCTGCTCCAATTATTTCTTCGGTTTTCCCATTAAGCCCTCCTGCTGGTGTTCCTGTTCCATTTTATGTTGATATTGATTTTGAGGGGAATAAGAGTTTGAGCTATAAATGGAATTTTGGGGATGGCTCGGAGGTTGTTGTTACAGATGTGCCATATACAGTTCATGCTTATAATGATTTGAAGAATTATAGTTTATCTTTGATTGTTAGTGCTGGTGGAAATTTGACGAGCGATGGCGAATTTGAGATTGGAGTTATTAGTCCTGAGGAGGCTGTTTCTGTTGGTTTGAAAGATAGACGCGTCTCTTTGCAGAGTGTTAGGAGGTCTATTGAGAGTTTTCCTGAATGGTATGGAAGTGAATTAATGAAGATTCTTGAAGTGGCTCGTTTTGAGGATGAGTTAAGTAGAATGGAGAGGGCGCAGAATAATTCTTTTGATGCGGAGGATTTTAGAGATATTGCGGTGGAACTTTATGGTTTGAATATTCCGGTTGTTGTTGGGGCGAATAGTTTTGAAAGTCCATTTTTAATGTCGGAGCTTGAAGATGTTGATATTGAGCCTGTGATGATTATTTCTGGGAGTATTAGTGGGGCTGAGAATGAAGATTATGTTAAGCCTATTTTGACTTGGCAAAATGAGAATGTGGATGCTACAATGAAGGGGAGGAATATTTTTGTTTCGTATTTAGATGGTTCAGATTTGGATATTTTAAGTGTGTTTGATATTGAGGTAACTTCTAAGAGTGATGAGGAGAGTTATTTTGTGATTAACAGGCAGTTTGATGAATTGTATTTTAATGGTAATGTCGGAGAGAGGAAGGCTGGGAATTCTGTAGTTATTATTTTGGAGCCTGGGGCAAAGAAAAGTTTTGAGTTTTATTATAAGGATGATGCTCGTGGGAAGTTTTTTGTTTCTCCGAGGCTTAGCTCTATTGTGCTTGAGGCTGACATTGACATGAGTTGTAATTTTGATTTAATTTGTGATGAGAGCATGGGGGAGAATCCGGATAGTTGTCGAAGCGATTGTAAGCCCACCGAGAAGGCTGTGTTTTTTTTGATTTTGGCTGTTTTGTTTTTTTTGATTATTTATAGTATATTGCAGATTTGGTATAAGAGGCATTATGAGGCTTATTTGTTTCGGGATGGTTCGCAGTTGTTTAATTTGTTGATGTATGTGACTAATGCTCGGGCGCGTGGAATGGAAGATAAACAGATTGCTAGGGAGCTTAAGTCTAAGGGTTGGTCGAGTGAGAGGGTTGATTATGTTCTTCGAAAGTCTGTTGGTAAGACGATTGGGATGGTTGAGATTATCCCTATTGAGAGGGTTTCTGCGTGGCTTAGAAATAGGAAAGCTAGACAGGAAGTTGCTAGGGCCATGGAAGTTGCTACGCGTGTCCAGCAGCAGGGGAGTGATTTTAGGAGGGTACCATGATAGAGAAACAAAAAGGCAATGACAACATTAATAAATCTGAGGTTCGGTTTTAGGTGATGATAAAGATTGTGAGGAATTTTGCTCGGAGGATTTTTTCTGGGGTTTTCAAAAAGAAGGGAGAGGTTAAACTTGGATTTTATGGCTCTCCGAATGCTGGGAAGACTAGTCTTGCGAATAGGATTTGTCAGGATTGGTTGGGCGAAGATTTGGGCTCGGTTTCTAAGGTGCCGCATGAGACGAGAGAGATTCAGATTAAGGAGAAGGTTGTGATTGAGAGGAATGGGAGGAAGATTGAATTTAAGTTGATTGATACACCTGGGATTGCCACTAGGATTGATTTTGAGGATTTTATGAAGTTTGGGATGAAGAAGGCTGAGGCTCAGGATAGGGCCAAGGAGGCGACGCAGGGAATTATTGATTCAATAAAGTGGTTGGATGATATGGATGCTGTTGTCGTTTTGATTGATTCTACAGCGAATCCTTATTCTCAGGTTAACATTACTATTCTAGGGAATTTGGTTGCACGGAATATTCCAGTTTTGGTTGTTGCTAATAAGATAGATTTAAAAAAATCAGATATTAAAAAGATTAGAGGGGCTTTCCCAGATTATGAGGTTGTCGGGATTTCGGCTAAGTCTGGTGAGAATATTGAGGAGTTTTACGAGGAGCTTTTCAAGCTGGTAAAGAAGGTGTAATGTGGCAAAGGAAAAGAAGAAGGTGATTAAGAATGGAAGAGAAGATTTGACGATACATTTTATGCCTTATTCTGAGATTGCACACGAAGATAGTGTTGGGAGGATTAAGAAGATTTTGGGAATTGTTTTGAAAAATAAGATTGTGATTTTGCAGGGAAGATTAAGGAGCGATGAGGAGGCAAAGTTAATTGAGAATTCGATGATGTTGATTGGAAATGTTCCAGGATTTGCTGGGATTGAGATTGCGAGTTTGAGTGGGGAAAATGAAAATAGAAGTTTATTTGAGGGGGTTCGACGAAATATTGCGAAGATTTTGGTGGGGGAACAGGATGCGATTACGGTGATTGGTCCGGCGTCGGTTGTTAAGGATATTACGAAGGATCCGAAGAAGATTGAGTTAATGCTTTCTCGAAAGTAATTTTGATTTTTGAAGTTCTTTAATAAAATCCCTAAGAGCTTTCTTTCTCCGTCAGAAAAGTATGATTAACGAAATTCTTTGATAGTTGTCAAAATCTTTGTATTTAGTTTTGTTGGAATGTCTTGGCAAACCAGATTCATGGTAAAGGCTCATAAGTTCTTTCCCCAAAGGATTATTTTATTGATTAATGAATGTGCTTTACGCCATACTCATATCAATACTTTAGAGAATAACTAATTTCAGGTGGGACTCTGGACGGAGCAGATGGTTAAGTAAGATATAAAAAGTATTAGTTGCTAGGATTTATAATATGGTGAGACTAGAGTTTGGGAAAAGGGATTTTATTTGGATCGGCTTGCTTATTATTTTGGTTGGTGTTGGGTTTGTTTATGGGTATAACTCTGGATTGAGTCCATCTGTTATGGGGCATAGTATTGAGGAGCTTGAAGGTGTTGCTTTGAATAGTGATTTAGTTGTTTTGAGAGATAGAGTTGATAATACGTATTCAAAATATTACGTGGTTCCTATGGCTGAAATAGCAATGTTCCATGATGGATGCGTATCTTCTGTTAGCGATAGCAAATTTTGTGTCGCTGCTTGCAATAGGTATTGTCAGGATTCTTGTGCTAAGTTTAGTGGTATTTTTAATTGTAATGGTGGCGAGAGTGGTTTGAATTATGCTGGGGGAACTTTAGTAGAAATTTCCGGGGCTGCAGGGTGTTTGTGTATTAATTGACTTTAGGGGGATTGATTTTTGTAACGGATCTGTAATATATAAAATTAATCTAAGTAATCGTATGATTTTTACAATATATCATTATTACAAGAGAAATGTTGTTTATAAAAGAGATTATATCATATCCAATGTTGTTTAAATTAATGTTTAAGATTTTTTGTTGATTTTTTGATAAGTCTAAGATTACTGAAAGTTTTTATTTTAGGATTCGAAAGATTTATAATAAGAATAGTTTTTTGGAAGTTATGGAAGAAAATTTTAGGGAAACCTTAGAAGTTATTTATGAAGAAATGGCTGAGTCTTGGGACCGGTTTAATTATCTTGCGAATTTTTTGGCTGAAAAGGTTGCTAGCGAGTTGAATGTTGATGAAGAGGCTGTTTTGGAGGCACTTACTGATTCTTGTGGGGATGAAGAGTTGTCTCTTGATGATGTGATTTCTAGGATTGGTTCTTCTGATGAGGAAGAGAGTTGTGCCTGTTGTTCTTAAGTAAGGTTTATTAAGTTTTGAGTTTTATTGTGATTATGCCACACCAATGCGTTAAGTGTGGCTCAAAAATATTTTCTAATTTTTGAATAGGCACTTCTCGATATCTCTTTTAATATCTTCAACCTTCATATTGTCAGGTATATTTATACTTATTGTTTTTGTTTTGGCTGGTTTTTCACGCATATCAAATATAGATATTTTGCCGTTAGCTTTTTGGAATTTTTGAACACCCATCTTATATTAATTTTTAGATAATAAACTTTATAAACTATTGTTTTAACTATAAGATAATAACAAAATGGCAAGACAAAACAAAATCCCGCAAATTTTTAGTGAAAAATTGTTTAGAAAAACAATGAAGACTTATTTGGAAGAATCAAAAAATAAATCTCTTTATAGTCGGTTTTCTCGAATGAGGAATGTTGTAATTTTTTATATTTGTTATTATCAAGGCTTCCGCCCAAAAGAAGCTTTTTGCATAGAAGTTTCACATTTAATTTTTGAGCAAAAAGAAATCTATATTCCAGCCCAAAACAATAAACAAAGAAATCAAGATATGTTTCCAATGAGCGATTTTATTATTAGTTTGATTAAGGAATTTATGATTGTTCGTGAGGAATTTTTGAGCGGGAAAACTTCAAAGTGGCTTTTTCCTTCAACTCGAAATCCTGAAAGTCCAGTTTATCGAGGAACTTTAATCCGTGGGTTCACACGTGCGATTGAATCGCAAGAATTAAAACAGGTTTCTTATGTGGATGCACAGGGGAAAAGGCGTTTGAATTTATCAATTTATTCGTTAAGACATTCTTTCGGTACAAACGCTATGATGAAGATGAAAGATATTAAGCAAGTGGCGAAGGTTTTGCGTCATTATGATGTAAAGTGTCGTTCGACTTATATTTATGTTCATACGGACGCTCAAAGTTCGCGTAGGGAGTTATTGAATAATGTTGTTGGCAAGAAGAATTTAAATACTAAGGAGATTTTAGGATTAGTATGAGCAAAAGAACAGAACGTTTATGCGCTGAATTAAAATGGTCTAACATTTTTTTGTATTTTTTCGTGGCGTTGGGTCTCCCTATTTTATTTTATATAGTTGTTTTGGATATTGGTGTAATGTGGAAAATTCTAGCTGTTCTCATAGCGTTTTTTTTAGGCGGTGGAATGTTACAAGCAAAAAAGGATATCGGAAAAGAACTAATCATAGAAGAATACAAAGAACAACAAAAGCGAAAGAAAAAATAACCTAACGCCTAGTTTTATATAAGAATTCCTCATCAAGATCATTGTTCCTATACCAAAAACTAAATCTTTTCACTTTCTCGATTTCTCCTTTACTATTCAAAAAGTCTTCTAGATAATCTCTTTCGTTTCTTAAGCTAAATCTCCCTAGAAAAAGGTGTATGGATTCCGTCATGAGAAGCCTAGGGTTGCCGAGGGGTCTTTTTAGTGTTACGATTAAGCCTAGGTCCTGATGACTTCCGTTTATTAGGAAATTTTTTAATTCTTTTGTGGGATTCGCACTACTGAAAAATAAGTCTATATCTTCTATGATTAAAAGTCTATTCTTAAATTGGCGACAATATCGGATGAATTTATCTAATTCTTCCAAGTCGTATGCCTTTGGAATCCATCTATTAGGAAATCCATTATATTCTCTGTTGGAATCAAGCACTATTATTTTCTCTTTAGGAATTCCGTTAGTTAATTCTTTTATTACTGTTGTTTTTCCCCATTGTCTTATAGCGATCAAAGTTGCCGTATCTTTATTCCAATAAAATTTAATTTTTCTCATATGGTTCACAATATCTTTTTATATAAAAACGTGCTTTAGGAAATATGGTTTTCGAGAAAAAATGGACTGAGGAGCAAAATAAGGAACTTCTAGAGTTGCATGGAAGAATTTCTAATAAGGAGATTGCAGAGAAATTTAATATATCTCCTACGAATGTCAGTAAAAGAGTTTCTCATTTGAGAAAATTAGAGAAGAGAATCATGAAGAAAAAATCTAAAGCCGAGAAGAAATATCAATCGAATAAAGAAATAGAAGTTATGACTGCTCCTTCGCATAACAATGCAGATGAACTCATGAAAGAATATAAAGTTGATCCAATCAATAAAGAAAAAGCCGAAGAAAAAGCCGAAGATAAAACTTCTCAAAAGGAGTCTCACGAAGATTCAAAGCTTAATTGGGATGGTGTGGCTAATACTATTACAATTATTTTAGATAAAAGATTTATAACGAATGATTTAGCTCCACTAACCGACGAAGAAAAACAATTATTCGCTAATGCATTGAATGAGGCTTTAAGACTTCGGGCACAATTTTATTTTCAGTATGCGGATATTTTTAATTTGGCATTGGCGAGTTTTGCTATAATGAGTCCGAGGATACTCGAATTTTTAGATAGGAAAAAACGAACAAACCAAGAGGCACAGACAGCCGCAACTATTGATTTATCAACGACAAACAAACCTAAAGAAGATTTGTATGTCGACGAGTTAGTAGAAGCCAATAAAAGATTTATGGAAATGACACAACAATGAATAAAGAAGAAGCTAAGGCTATGATTAAAGAAATTTTAGAAGCGTGGGATATTCGTTTAGGGGAGATGTACTTAAGTATTATTTATAGTAAAATAGATAATCTTACCGACGATAAAATACAAAAAAGTTGTCAGCTCTTGAGGAAATATCTTTAACGCCAGATTTTTATATAAAAACATCTATTATATTTTTAATGTGAGGAGAGGGTACTACTCACATTGTACTCTTTTCTCATTATTGAAAGGAGGAAAAAAACAAAGTGAACACAAAAATCAAAACAAGTCTTTACGTAGGTGAAGGTATTGTGGGATATCGATTAATCCAATATGTTCCTAAGAATGTTCTTCTTAAAAAATATAATGGTGTTGTCATTGCTGGCGGTCTTATAGTTACTGGTGTTTTAACACCTTGTGACATGGGAGGAAATCATATTTTGGCTGTTGGACTAGGGGCTGGGGTTAACGAGATCTTAGATGTTGTTGGTTTGAAATAAGAATATGGGAAAATCTATTATTCAAAACAAAACAAGAACATTGGTTCAGTATTCTAGTGTTTCTCTAGATAATAACGCACAAGCTCAAAGTAGTCTTGTTATTCCAACTCTTGCCGATGTTATTGGTATTGATTGGGACTTAACAGTTAATGCTGCTGGGACTCTAGTTGGTGCGAAAACTGTTGAAAATGCAATTCAAAGAATGGTTATTTCGGATAGAAACGGAAAACCAGTCATGGATGTTGCTGGTTCAGATTTGCCTTTGCTATCTTTATTATTAAGCCCTAATGGGTCATATAGTACTCCAGATACAGCAACGCAAAATACCGACAAATATTATAGGGATGTATTGGGTATCACAGCAGTTTTGGCTAATCAGCCATTGAGTATACAAATTACTTTTGCCCCATATTCAGCTCTCGCTACTTCGGGCGCTACTGGTGCGATAGTTAATTTGACCATTAATATATGGTATGGATCTAATTTGGGAGACGCTACGACAAGAATTTATAAGAGAACTATGAGTGTTGTGTCGGGAGATAATTTTGTAGGTAAAAATTTAGTAAATGGAGTTAATACTCATATACTAGCCTTCAAGATTGGGTCAGAGAGTAATCTTAGCTCAGTCACTTTCTCTTCTAACGGCGATATGGATGATTTTTCAAGATTACTGCCACAGCAGATAATCAATTTGGAAAATGATATTTATCGAGACAAACATCAAACTGGAATCTTTAAGTTATTTGTTGAACCTTTCAAGGTTGAAACACAGAACACAAGACTGGATTTTAGTAGTACAGGCTCGGATACGGTAAGCGTTTATCAAATCGCTAACAACTAAATATTTTTTATTTTTTCTTCTATTTTTTTTAAGAAGACCAACAAAAACAAAAACAATATCAAAGATGGGACAAGGAATATACTTCAAAGTGAAAGAGGCAAGTGTTAGTAGCTCGGGCTATCGAGAAGTTTTAAATTTTGAAATTCCTGGTCCAAGTCCTATAAGGATTCTTGATATATCTTTAAATCCTGACGCTGTGTTTTCTTCCTATGGTGCTTTTGGGCTTGTGATTGGAGGACAAACAAATGAAACCGATGGGTCTCCTTTGCCTTCTGCTTTAGATATTCCTGTATGGGCTTTTAAAAATAAAAATATTTTAGCTGATGGTCATATTGTCGAAGGATTGGTTTTGAATCCAGGAGATACGATTAATATTTTCGCTTCTAATTCGTCGGGGACTGGCAAAATTACGGCTGTTATTACGGGGGAGATTTTGTAAAATGGGTGTTATTGCTGCTATACCACCAGTTTTAGGTTTTATCGGAAGAACTGCGGCATGGGCTACTTTTACTAAAATGGGTGGAAGTATTCTAAATATGGCTAAATCTAAAATTGGAAAAACAGCTATAAACACAGGAATCGCGACTGGAACTTTTTATGCTGGAACATCTGTGGTTGGAGCTGGGATTGATAAGATTACATCCCCATTAGGAATTAATAAAAGAGAAAACGCACAAAATGAAGAAGATAAAATAAACGCACAGAGGGATTTATTAGAATCTTCAAAAAATGCTAACGTTGGGGCTATTAACGCCGTTAATGGTATGGGTAATGGTGGGGTTGTGAGTAGTTTGGATATGAAGGAGTTTATTATAATGGGAGGGCTTTTGGCTACTGCTGTCACGGGGGTCTATTTGTTGGCGAAAAAATAAGATGGCGAGAAAGAAGAATTCTAATTTAATTTTGGGGTTGGGATTATTGGCTGTTACTGGGGTTGGAATTTATTTTTATTTGAGGGATAAAGGTATTGATATTTTAAATATTGCTACTCGGGATGATAGTGTTGGATCTAGTGTTGGATCTAGTGTTGGATCTAATATCGGAGTTAGAGAAATAGGTGGGGGCATTGTATCTAGTGCTGGGGGGAGGGGTACTTCGGACTGGGTGACAACTTCGGAAGAGGTTGCTCCTTCAACTGCGTCTAGTCGTTCCGATTCTTCTATTGGTAGATCTGGTGGGAGCTATTCTTTGGGACAATCGATTAGTAATCGTGGAAGCAGTACTCCTACGATTATGTTATCTTCTAGTAACACACCAGCACAAAATATTTCGATAGCATCTAACCTTTCGACTACTTATACTTCTCCTAGCGGAACACAAGAGGCGGGGTATTTGAGTATTACTGATTCGAAGAGTGGAGGTAGTAAATCCTCAATTGTTTCTAAAGTAGCTAATACTTTAACTTCGGGAATTACGAATACTGGTAAACTTTTGTCGAGGGTTTTTTGAGATGGGGTTTTCGGGCGGAGGCGGAGAGATTTTAGATGGGTCGATTACTTCGGATAAGTTAGCTTCTAGTGTCTTTTCTCAAATCAACAAACAACAACTCGAACAAAACCTAAACATCTTAATAAATTCAGCGTCGGGAAGTGTCTTAAATGATTACGATGATATGTTTTTAGATATTTTCAGTGATACGAATGGATACGATAATACTGTTGATACTGGAAATACAACGGCAATATTTTACGGAAATGGAAACGCAACAACAAATACAAATCTAGGAACACCAAATCAAACAACTGGGGCAGTAACTACAAAATGTGGAATGAAATTTGTAACAACGTCGGCGGATAAATATATTAACAAATTTACAAAAATATCGACGACAACCGCAACAACTGGTTATTTATTAAACGCGAGTAAATCTGTTTTGGCTTCCGCTTCTTTTATCGGTGATGTTTGCACTTTTAGTTATCCGATAGCTTTAGCTAATGCAACAAATTACTATCTTGCAGTTGATAGCGGTGGGTCTTCTTATACTCGTTCTTATAGGCTTAATTCTTCAGGTGGCTACTCTTATCCAACAACAAAAACATGGATGAATTGGATAGCTGGGTTAGATAGTGGAAACGATGAAGCGACATATTTCGCAGATGTTATAAGTGTAGAATTATATGATAATTCATCGGCAGTTTACTCAAATATCGACGCTGATAAAATAGTTCAAACAAACGCTCAAAGCATAACAGCTAATCCAATCGGACATCAAGTTTTTTGTCACAATACCTTGACTGGAACGGCAAATATAACTTATGATATTTCTTTTGATGGTGGGACTACATGGGAAACAGACCAAGCGCTTAATACTAAAAATGTAGATGTTCACGACGGTGACAGCATGATTTTAAAACTAAATTTAAACGGAACTGGTGCTTCTAATAAGGTAACGGCTAAAGATTATGCCGTTATGTTGGATTACTAAAATGAGATTTAAAAACCCTAACAAAAAAGACGACACATTAAAAGATTTGTTGATTGAGAAGGGGTTGATTACCGAGACGGAATTTAAGAATAAAAAGAAGGAGAGGCATGGAAGTTCTAAAGAAAAATAGTGATGAAATTATTTGGCATTTGGTTAATTCGTTTTTGGCTGGGGCTTTAGTCGTTTTAGGTTCGTTGGCTGGTGGAGATTTTTCTTGGAGGGGTGTTGTTTTAGGCTTCGTTGCTGGAGTTGTTGTTATGGTTACGAAGTTGAAAGAGTATTGGGACAGTGAGAAAGGGGAATATTGTAGGGGATTGTTTGTTTTTATTTGATTGGTCTATTATCCGGATATTAGACCATCCCAGGGATGGTCCACTATGGCCATATTAGACCCTAATAAAGACGAGTTCTTTTTTTACACCAATCACCATCACAACGCCAAATTCTTTTTCCGTAGCGAGTTTTCCAGCTTGTCTCAACCATAAATTTCTCATCTCGCTTCTTTTTGCATGCGTTACAAACATGTCTTTTTCTTGTCATAATTTTAATTCCCTAATCTGATTTAAAATTCTTAGTTCTACTTCTGGAAACTTTGGATACCATTGACCCTTTACGATCATGTAGACTGCTGCTTTGTTTAGGTTTAGTTTTTCTCCAATGTTTGAGTAGCTTAGCCCCTTCTTTCGCATTTGAGATATTGTTTTAAGAATTGTTTGTTTATTTGTCATCATCACCCGCTCCCCAATCATCTACCCCAAGTTTAGATAACTCCTCCTCAATCTTCATCCTCTCCTCAACCAACATCCTAATATCATTATTAAAAATTAAGAGTTTGTGTTTCAAATAATCAATTTTTCGCTCTTTGTAGTTTTTATCGTCGCTATACATCAAAAAAGTAGCATTTCTAAAAAATTCGGTTGCACTCATGCCTTTACATTTCGTCTCAAACAAATCCCTAAAAGGTTCTCCTTCTATTCCCAAATTAATCGTAGCCCTCTTTTCTTTTTTCTTTTGTTTATACTCTCTAACCATGTTGTTTTTGTGCATAACTTTGAGTATGCACTTTTTTTATTTGAGGCAAAAAATCTTTTTTTCTCGCCTACTTTTTATTTACCTTATTTTTAGCCCTGATTTTTTCCACAGCGTCGGCTAAAAAAATCACATTTTAAAAAAAATAAAAATAATGTGATTAAATTCCGCTATGATTTTTTTTATTTTCTAAAGTGTGCATACTCAAAGTTATGCAGTGTTTTTCATCTGCAAAATACAAATAATCTCTCATATAATTCATAAAAAATCTAGGGTCAGTTTGTTTGTAGAAGTCGGCGATTGGTGTAAGTCGGATTGGTTTGCCTCGGATTTTTTCGGCTTGGAATATCTCATTTAAAATTAAATTTACCAATGATTTCATGGCATCCTCCCAAATGGGTCTCTATCGTCGATACATTCATAACATATAAAACAAAATAACCCATCACACCCTTCTAAAATTTGCCCATCTCCCCGTCTTCCGCAATTATCACATCTTTTATAAGCCATCAATTAGAACCTCTTTCTTTCTTGCTTGGCAGTCTGGACATAATCTAGATTTATTACAAATATGACCTAATGCAAATCCACTATCCCACCAACCTTCTCCACATACACCTTCAAACTTATTCCTCTCGGCGATTTGTTGAATATTGTGTTTAGCAAGAGAACAAATTAAGCATTCTTCTGTATCATCCCAACAATCTTTTATTTCTTTAAAAAGTTTTTCAATCTCTCTAAAATCTTCTTGTGGGCTCATAAAGTCTTCTGCTGTCGTTTCTCCCGACACTTTAATTCCTTATCTCGCTCCTCCATATTTCGCCTCTCTGCTCTCTGCAAAGAAAAATCATCACGCAATTCCCTAAACCCAAATTCTGTTAAAGTTGTCATAGTGATTCAATTAAAGCCTCCGCGAAATTTTCAGGATTAAGGCAGGGAGAGGATGTCGTCGCTCCCTGCTCTTTCTTAGAAAGACTGATGAGAAAAATGCAAGACTCAGCAGTTTTAGAAAGAGTTTGATATTGGCTTGTTATAACTAATAATTCCCCGATTGTTGCGCACTTTTCTTTTAGTGCTTCAAAGTTTAGTCCTCTTTGTTTTTGCATTTTTTTTGTTTTCCGATGGTTTTTTATATAGTGAAGTGCTGGTTTTCGCATGCCACACCAATGCGTTAAGTGCTCCAAGATTTTAGATATGGGGAGTAAAGAGATTCTTGAGGGATGTGATAGTTGTGGTGGGAAATTTTTTTTCTATATTAAGGATGATCAGGCGGAGAGGATTAGGTTGTCTAGGGATGAATTGATTCCAGAATTTAATAGTGTCGATAAGACAAAGATTGAGGCGGATGTTCGGAGTATTTTGAAAATTGAAGATGAGGAGAAGCCAGTGATTTTGGATTTGGAAAGCGTTAGGGTTTTGGGGCCTGGTCGTTTTGAGCTGGATATTGTGAGTTTGATGAATAGGCGGCCGATTGTGTTTAAGGTTAGTGAGGGGAAGTATTTGATTGATATTGAGGGGCTTTAGATTGTTGAGGTTGGTAGGTTGTTTCGGGAAGTTTAATAAAGTTGGATTTTGTTTTTTTGTTATGGCTATGAAGGAAGTTTTGAAAAGTGAATTGGAATTGATTTCAGTTAGTGATGAAGAAGTTTCTAGGTTAGAGGGGGTCGCCTTGGATTTTATAAAATCTTTGAAAAAAAGGGGGTTGACGGCGTATATTGGTGGCAGTCTTGCCAAGGGAACACTTATTGTGAAAGAAAAGCAGGATATTGATATTTTTGTTGTGTTCGATTATAGTGAAGATATTTTGAAGTTGGAGAAAATTTTGAAGAAAATGAAGTTGCCTGGAGAGCTTAAGCTGGTTCATGGGTCGAGGGATTATTTTCACGTTGATTGTGGCGATGTTGTTTTAGAGGTTGTGCCCGTTGTTGAGAATAAAGATCCGGAATTGGCTGAGAATGTTACTGATGTTAGTCTTAGTCATGTTAGGTATGTTAAGGGCGAGGTTTTGAAGAATCCTAAGATTGCCGACGAGATAAAGTTTGCTAAGGCATTTTGTCGGGCGAATCGTTGTTATGGTGCAGAGGGTTATATCCGTGGATTTAGTGGTTATAGCCTAGAGATTTTGGTTATTTATTTTGGAGGGTTTGAGAAGTTTTTGAAAGGGATTAGGAAGAAGAATGTTATTGACCCTATGAAATATTTTAAGAGCGATAGAGAGATTATGAGGGAATTGAATGCTAATAAATTGCAGGGACCTCTTGTTGTTGTTGACCCGACGTATAAATTTAGGAATGTTTGTGCTGGACTTGGGCTTTTGACTTTTGAGAAGTTTTTGGAAGTGAGTGAGAAGTTTTTGAAGAGTCCGTCTTTGGATTTTTTTAAGAGAAGAGAAGTTGATGTTAAGGGCATGAAAGAGTTTGCTTTAAAGAAGAAGGCGAAATTTTTGGAGTTGGAGTTTAGGACGGATAGGCAGGAAGGGGATATCGCTGGGACGAAGATGAATAAGTTTTTTAGGTTTTTTGTTAAGGAATTGGCGAAGAATGAACAAGGGGTTTTGAGAGTTGAGTTTGATTATTCTGGTGTTGGAAAGAAGGCGAAAGGATATTTGGTTGTGCTTGAGAAGAATGAGGTTGAGGTTTGTGGTCCGTCGATTGGGCTAGAGGAACAGGCAGTGAAGTTTTGTGAAGGGAAAGGCAATGCTGTTTTTAAGAAGAAAGGATTTTGGTGGTGGCGAAAACGAGTTTCTGTAGATCGAGTTTTGGAATTTGTTAAGGGTTTTGAAAAGGAGATGGGGGCGATGGTTCGTGAAGTAAAGAGTGGCAAGTAATTAATATTGGGGTTTGTTGCGTGTTTCTTGTGCGCCTTTTATATATTGAGCAGTTTCTTGTTTTAGGATTTCTATTTTGTCTGTTTTTTCCCATGTGAAGTCTTTATCTTCTCTTCCGAAGTGTCCGTATGCGGCGGTTTCTTTGTAGATTGGTCTTCGGAGATTTAGTTTGTTGATGATGTCTTGTGGTTTTGTTGGGAAATGTTTTTTTGCTAATTTTGCCAAAAGTTCTTCTGGGACCTTGTTTGTTTGGTAGGTATTTATGTTTATACTTACTGGTTCTGCTACTCCGATTGCATAGGCTAGTTGGACTTCGCATTTGTCTGCTAGTTTTGCGGCTACGATGTTTTTGGCGATGTATCTTGCTGCGTAGGCTGCGCTTCGGTCGACTTTTGTTGGGTCTTTTCCGCTAAATGCTCCTCCTCCATGTCTACCCATTCCGCCATATGTGTCTACGATTATTTTTCTTCCGGTAAGTCCAGCGTCTGCAAATGGTCCGCCTCTTACAAATTTTCCTGTTGGGTTGATATAGATTTTTGTTTTTTCATCTATTAGGTTTTTGCAAATTGGATTGATTACTTTTTCTCTGATATCTTTTCTTAGAGTTGCTTGGTCGATTTGTTCGGAATGTTGATTCGAGATTACGATTGTTTCTATTCTTTTTGGGGAGTCGTTTTCGTATTCGATTGTTACTTGGCTTTTCCCATCGGGTCCAAGATATGGGAGATCTCGGATTTTTCTTACTAGGGATAATCTTTGAGTTAGTTTGTGTGCGAGTTGGATTGGGAGAGGCATTAGTTCTGGGGTTTCGTTGCATGCGTAGCCGAACATCATTCCTTGGTCACCAGCTCCTTGTTCTTTGAATTCACCTTCTCCTTGTGTTACTCCTTGGCTGATATCTGGAGATTGTTCGTCTAGATGGACTAAGACTGCGCAAGTTTCGTATTCGATTCCGTGTGATGACTTTGTGTATCCTATTTCTTTGAGAGTTTGTCTGACGATTTTTGGGATGTTTAGATTCGCTTTTGTTGTTATTTCTCCGGCTATTAGAACCATTCCTGTTTTTGTGCAGGCTTCAGCTCCGACTCTGGATTCTGGATCTTGTCTTAGGCATTCGTCTAGAATAGCGTCGGAGATTTGGTCGCAGATTTTGTCTGGGTGTCCTTCCGTTACGCTTTCTGATGTGAAGAGATAATTTTTCATGAAGGATTGAGGATGTTTTTGTATATAAAATGTTTTGATTAATATATTCTTATAGGAATATTTTTATAATGTTTATTATTCTTTTGTGTATGGATAGTTTGGATTTGATTAAGAAGAGACGGGTTGTGGCTGGAATCACACAGAAAGAATTGTCTAAGTTATGTGGGGTTTCCCAATCGATGATTGCTAAGATTGAGGCTGGACGATGTGAGGCTAGTTATGGTGTTGCTTGTAAAATTTTTGGTGCGCTTGATTCTTTGGTTATTTCTAGTGAATTGAAGGCTAAAGATTTTATGAAGAAAAAAATTGAATTTTGCGAGGTTGATGATAGAGTTAGTGAGGTTGTTTTGTTGATGAAGAAGAAGGGAATTAGTCAGTTGCCGGTTTTGGACTCCGGGAAGTTGGTTGGGCTTGTGAGTGAAAAAGTGTTGATTGATAATATGGATAGGTTAGGAAGTATTTTGAAGGTTGATGAGATTATGATTGATGCGCCTCCGGTTGTTAGTGAGGTTACTTCGAAGAATACAATTGTTTCGTTGCTTCGAGAATTTCCGATTGTATTGGTTTGTAGAGGGAAAGAATTTGTTGGGCTGATTAGTAAGGCGGATGTTTTGTTGAAGATGTGATTAGGCGAAGATGTGAATGTGCTCTTTTATTGCAGCCCATGTTGGAGGCGAAACCATTGTACTGATATCTTTTCCTTCTCTGTATGTTTGTCTTATTTTGTTTCCGGAGATTTCCATTGGGCATGTTTCGTATAGAATGTTTGAATTTTGTTGTAGTATTTTTTTAGCATCTTCTTCTAGAGGCATATTTTTCCTGTCTACTATTAATATATTTGGGAATTTCAAGTAAAAGTCTTTGTATATTTGATTTATGTTTATTCCTCTTGAAGAGGTGGTTTTTGTCATGATGTTTAGTAGGTCTGAGCCAGTTATGAAAAGGTCGTATTCTGTTGGATTTATTTCGTAGTGTTTTCCGGTTGATATTAAATTAAAATGACTTTCCCAGTTGTTATATTCTATATTATTTTTTACGGCTTTCTTTCTTATCTCTCTTGGCAATAAATTGGGACGTTGTTTGTTTCCTATGTAGATATCTGTTTTTTTCGGAAATGTTTTTGGCGATGTTTAGAAGGTGAAGATGTCCTGCTTGAAAGGGGTTGAATGAACCTTTGATGAATGCTTTTTCGAATTTTTTCATTTCAGTTTTTCCATGCCATTTCGAACATGTATGCTAGAGAACTTGTGAAGAATGGGGAATTTATCCAGACTCCGTAGTCGAAGTCTTCGTGGACGTTTGTTGGTTTGATTGTGAATATTAATTCTGTTTTGTCGACTATTACGAATCGTGCATTGATTGGTCTTGACCTAATTTCTACTCCTAGTTTTTTGGAGAGCTTTTTTGCTTCTGCTTCATCGTCGCCAATCATTACTTTGATGTCTACTTTTCTTTTGCTTAGTTTTGCGAATGTTTCTTTGAACATTTTTTGTTTCTTGGTTAGTTCGAAGCTAGATGAAGTTAGGTGGACTGTTTTTGAGCTTGAGTCCATTACGGATTTCATTTGGAGATAAAGGTTTGAACGTCCTTTGATTGAGGTCGAGAGTTCGTGATTTTTGATTGGTTCTATTCCTGTGTTGTGGAGTTGTTTTAATTCTTTGTATTCTATTGTGTCTTTTAGTCCTGAAAGAGTTTTTATTTTTTCTTCGGCGTATGTTGTTGTGTTGTTCTTTAATTTTTCTATTACGATTTCTGGTTTGACAGCGATGTATTTGACTGGTTTGCCTAATTTTTGGATTACAAATCCTCGTTTTTCTAAGGATTCTAAGACATCGTAAGTTCGTGAGCGTGGGACACTTGAGATTTCTGCTATTTCCCCTGCTGAAGAAACGCCTTTGGAGAGAAGGGCAAGCCATACTTTTGTCTCGTAGATGTTTAGATCGAAATATCCTTTCAATTTTTTGATTAGTTCTGGTTTATTTATCATTTTAGTTTTGGATTATGTCTGCTAGAGAATGTAGTTTAGTCATTGTGGTGTTTCGCATAGTTTCTAAATTTTTTTTGTCTTTTTGGTTTAGACTCTGGAATTCTTCTGAAAAAGTTATTGCTGTTTCCCTTAGATATACTCCTAATTCTTGGGTGATATCCTCGGTATATTTTGTATAATAGTCAGTTGTTGCCGAAATTAGGTTTGCTAATTCGCAGAGTTTTTCTTTGTTTACCATTTTGTTATTACTGTATGATTAAAACTTCTTTTATAAAGTTTTTGGTTTGTTGTCTTTTTTTAGGGACTACATTAGAAAGGTTTAAGAATATTGGGACTTGTTGTTATTTATGAGTTGGAACAATGTTGTTGTTTTCTTGCTTGGTTTTGTAGCTTGTGCTATCTTATTTTTTGGGCTTAGTTCTGGACTAGAAGTTCCATCGACGGTGTCGGGGTTTGGAGTTTTGGGTTCGGGTTTTGATAAGGAGATTTCTCCTTCTGACCATGTTAACGAGGATGATATTATTGTTTTGGGTGACAAGGTTATTTTGAATATAAGGGGGGTTAGTCTTTCTAATTATGCTGATTCGGGAAGTATGGTTCCGGTTTTGGATAAGGGTGCGAATGGGATTAGGATTGTGCCGTTGAGCGAGGACGACGTTGAAGTTGGTGATATTGTTAGTTTTAGGATTGGAGGGATTTTGGTTGTGCATCGGGTTATTGAGAAGGGAGTTGATGACGAGGGTGTTTGGTTTGATGTTAAAGGGGACGCAAATATGATTGGGGATGGGCGGATTCGGTTTGAGGATATTGAATATGTTACGGTGGGGATTTTGTATTGATGAAGATGTCTGGAGTTTTTAATTTTGAGGAAGGCAGGGATAAAATTATTGAACTTGTGAATTGTGTAAAAAGAAAACCTGTCCTTGTTGGAATTTATGGTTGGCCGAATAGTGGTAAGTCATATTTAATTAAAGAGATTGGTAATTATTTTAACAAAAAAAGTTTGCCTTCCTATTGTTATGGAGGCTCGACTTATGTAGGTCTTTTTGAGCAATTAAGGGATGACCATCAGCTAAAGCATTCATTACATTTATTTCATTCTGCATGGGAACGATTTTATGATATAAGTGGGAAAGTTGTTTCGTTCGAACAAGATCCTGGCTGGTTGGCAGAAAATATTTTAGGTAGGGATATTGATTTGAAGGTTGGTATTTATAATCCTTTTTTGTATGGGAAGATTTATGGGGAATATGATTTTGTTATTTCTAATCCTAGTTCTGTAAAGAAGCCTATCTTATATTAATAATTTCCACAAGAGGAGGCTTGCGAATATTCCTGTTGTGATGTATGGCATTGCTGGGTAGGCTTTTCCTTTTTCTGAGAAGAGGAAAATTGAGAGAAGACCGGCGAAGCTTCCGAAGATTATGAATAGTGCTGGGATAAGTCCACTTATTCCGAATAAGATTTGTTCTGGGTAGGCTCTTAGGAAAACTCCGGCTGTGATGATTGGGAAAATAACATCGCCTCCGCCGAGGATTGCGAGGTTAATTTTGAATTTTTTCTCTTTGACCGATTTTGGCATTTCTTTGTTTTCATATTTTATTTTTATTTTTTGTATTTGGTCTTTTACTTTTTGGGAAGCGGAGGGGATTAGGAACCCGCCGAATATTTTTAGTTCATCCATTTGAAATTTTGCCATTTTTTGCATGATGCCAGATTCCCAGACTGCCCATGCGTCGTAGATTGAGATTAGGATTAGGAGTGCGATTATTGACATTGGAGTTAGAATTGGGACGAAGACTGCTGCGATGCCTGGGTAGATTAGGAGTTCTGTTAGATTGTGGGCATAGAAATTTGGGAAGAATATTTTGGTGAAGGAAAGCGGGATTGCGATTGCTAGGGCGATAAGTGAGATGTTTGTTAAGGTAGAGTATTTTAGTATTGCATTGATTGAAAGGGCAAGGGCAAGGGTTATGACTAGAAAGAACCATAGCCGGATTACCATTTTCCATTTGTATTTCATTAGGGTGAAGATTAGTGCGAAAGCTAGGGCGAAAGATAATATGAGGGAGAGGAATGTTGGTGTCGGTTCGTCTTCTGGAGTTTGTAGTCCGAAGGGGAGTGGATTTGATAGATTGTCTATTTGCCCAGTTGTTTCGTTGATGGTTGGAGTGTATGCGTTTATCACGAAGAGTCCAATGAATTGGGTTAAGAGGAACATCCCTAGAAGTATTAAAGTTACTGAGAGTTTGTGTTTCATTCTAGTATTTTTAACCGTCCTTTAACTAGATAGACTATAATGACGCCCAATATTGTGGATAACATGAAGCTTATTTTTGAATTGCTTGGTATGAAATATATATCCATTAGTCCCCAAATTCCGCGCCAGAAACTTATTACTGCGAAAGCGATAAGTAGTGTCATGATGACTTGTTTCATGGGCATTGATTTCATCTTGTTGTTTATGGGAAAGAGGTATATAAGAGTTTTGGGTTTGATTATGTCTTAATTATTTAGTCACAACAAAGTTTATAAAGTTTAGATTTTGTTGAGGTGTGGTTTTGAGGTGATGCAATGAAAAATGGAAAAGAAAAATGCATCGAAGGAATTAAGTAGAAGGGATTTCTTAAGGGGATCTTTATGTGTTGCTGGCTCTCTTTTATGTCCTCTTTCTGTTTCCGCGTTTTGGTTTTCGCCTAGTCTTGTTTTTAACAAAACTCCTGCTAATGCTAAAGAATTTGCTCCTGGTTATTTAGAAAGGAATGCTGATAGGTATAATCTTTTTCTTGCTAAAAAGAGAAACTCGGATTCTTATGTTGTTGTTGCAGATGTTAAGGATTCAGAATATATTGGACGAGAAGTTCGAGCGTATATAAAAGATGCGGATTTGGTTACATTAGACCAACTTAAGTATTTGAAGGGGAAATTTGGTATTGAGCATCTTGTTTTGGAGCATCAGGTTCATGGCATGGATGATTATGTTAAGGGGAAAGATGATTATGCCTTGGCCTTTGTTGCGGAATTGAAAAATTCTTCTCACGAAACTGGTACTGATATTTTAAATAAATTATATGTTAGCCCTAAGATTTTGGTTGATAATTTTACTATATCTTTTGATAAAAAAGTTGGGAGAAGTCCTTTTTACGCGGATCAAGAGATGTCTAATAATGGGGCTTATCATATGTATTGGGCTCCTGAATCTGGAGAAGGTGGCGGGAGAGGAAATGGAGGGGAAGGAAATGGTGGTGGCGTAGGTGGAGCTGGAGGAGCTGGAGGCTCTGCTGGAGGATAGGATGAGGAAGAGTTTTTCTATTTTTATTTTAAGTATTATTTTTTTGAGCGTGGTTAGTGCTTCGGTTAATGAATATAATTCTTTTAAATTGGGGGAGCTTGATTCGAGTAGTAGCTTGATTAGAACTGGTTCTTCTGTTAGTGGGGTCAGTGTTAGAGGGTTTATTTGTTCTAATGTAGATTGTTCTGGAAGTCTTGGTGATCTGTGGGGAGGGCTATATAGTTCTGGAAGTGGGATGAATCTTGTTTATCCTACGGTTTTGGCGTCTTCTTCTGGCTATGGTTTTTGGGTGTACAAAGATGGATATGTTCCTTATTGGGTTAAGGGGGTTACTTGGTATGGGACAGGAACGGTTCCTGGCGTTGATAGATATTTAGCCAAGAAACAGAATTGTGTTGCTGGGGTTGATGTTGAAAGTTTGTCTGAAGTTAATGGGACTGTTTCTGCTAGTGTTCGTGTAAATTCTCCTATTCTTAATAAATATGGTTCTATGTATGTTCCTTCTGAAGTTGCTCCTCATTTGAAGTCCTTGGTTGATGTTGGTGCTGAAATTTTGAATAGTAATGGGGTTGTTGTTTGGAGTCAAAATGCCAATCGGAATATTGATTTTTCTGGTAATGCACTAGTTCCTTTTTCTGCTAATCTTGGGTCTGGGAATTATACTTTTCGTGCGTATACCACTCTTGGAAATGAACCTAAATGTTTGGCTTATACTACTACTTTTGATAATGTCGCTTTTGATGTTTATGATGATGATAAAGATGATGATGGAGTTAAGGAAAATGTTGATTGTAATGATTTGGATGCTTCGGTTTGGCAAATGTTGAATGGATATCGGGATAGCGATTTGGATGGATTTGGTGTTAATCCTTTGGTTAGTGTTTGTTCTGGCTTAAGTTTACCCGCTGGTTATGTTTTGAATAATAATGATTGTAATGATAACAATGCTGGTGTTTGGAGAATTTTGACCGGATATAGAGATAGTGATTCTGATGGATTTAGTGGAAGTTCTTCTGAAAATGTTTGTTCTGGAAATAGTTTGCCTAGTGGTTATGATGCTTCTAGTGATGGGGATTGTAATGATAACAATGCTGGTGTTTGGAGAATTTTGAATGGATATAGAGATAGTGATGGGGATGGTTATAGCTTTGGGTCTGTGTTGGATATTTGTTCTGGTTTAAGTTTGCCTTTTGGATATGAAGTTTTGAATGATGATGATTGTGATGATAGTGATGCGAGTGTTTGGGAAGGGGTTTTCGCTTATGCTGATTTAGATGGAGATGGATTTGGTGCTGGAGTTAGAATCGTTGTTTGCTCTGGGGTTGGCTTACCTGCTGGTTATGTTTCTAATAATGATGATTGTGATGATAGTGATTTTTATGTTAATCCTAGTATGATGGAGATTTGTGGCGATGGGATTGACAATGATTGTGATGGTTTTGTAGATGAAGGTTGTAATTCTGTTCCTTTAGTTGCATCAGTTGTTGCTACTCCTGTTTATGGGGTTGTCCCTTTGGATGTTTCTTTTAGTTGTGTAGGTTCTGGCGGAGATGGAGATTTGGAATATTTTTGGGATCTTGGGAATGGGGACTTAGAGACTGGATCCGATTTTATTTATACTTATGATGAGATTGGAGAATTTGATGTTGAATGCGGTGTTAGAGATGAGGATGGAGATGAGGCCTTTGGTTATGTTAATGTTGAGGTTGTCGAAGGGACTTTGAATATTATTGACTTGATTTGTTTTGATAGTGTCATTGTAGGACATAATCAGAGTTGTAGTGTTTTTGTTGAGGACGACTTTGGGAATAAGGTTGGCGGGATTGATGTTGAGATTTTTTATAGCGATGGGTCTTCTTTTGGGGAATGTGTGAGTGATAGAATTAGCGGTGCTTGTGGCATTAAGGCTTTGCAGAATGTTGTTGGTGATTTTGAAGTTTATGCTGTTGCTTCGGGAGATAATTTTGTGAGTGATGAGACTGGGGATTTGAAATTTTTATACGAAGTTGTTTCTGAAGAATATAATATTATTGATTTGAAAGTTTTCAATGATAGCAGTTTTTCCAATGAGGATTATGATTTTTTTAGAGGAGAAAATTTGTTTGTTAGTTTTTCTATTGAGGATATTAATAATGACATTGTTTATGATAATTTAATCAGTGAGGTTAGTTTAGTTAGTTCTGTTGCTGGGGGGCGTGTTGATTTGGAGTTTGTTGATTTTGAGGATGGTGTTTATTATTATAGATTGATTCCGGTTCCCATTACCCATGATTTTTTAGGAGATAGCAATGTTTTTGCCTTTGTGTTTGATTTAGTTAGTGGAAGTGGCGGGCAAGAAGAAGTTTCTTTGATTATCCGGAATAATTTACCTTTTGTTTCTCCGGTCATTTCTGGGCAGAATGTTGTTAACGGGAGAAGTATTATTGTCGACTTAGAGGATTTTGAGAATGATGTTGAAGATTCTGGGGATGCTTTATCTTGGGAAGTTATTTCTTTTGAAGATGGAGTTGGTGTGGTTTTGAATGGTAAAAATTTGGTTATCGAGGGTTTGAGCGAGGGAGATTTCGAGGTTGTCTTGAGACTTGTTGATTTGGATTTGGATTATGAGGAGGTTTCTTTTAACATTGAGGTTAGTCCGAAGAAATCTTCTGGTGGTGGAAGTTCTGTTTGTCGTAGTGATTGGGAATGTTCGGCTTGGAGTGAATGTGGTAATGGGGTTATGGTTCGAGATTGTATTGATGATAATAAATGTAGTCGTCAGATAGGTAGGCCGGTGGAGTCCCAGAGCTGTTCTGCGTCAGATTTTATTACTTATGCTAATAATTCTTCTATCGTAGATTTGAGTGATTCTTTTGTTGCTGAAAATGAAGGTGTTATTAATTTTGAATTAGGAGATTATATTTATTGGATTATTGGAATTTTGGTTTTTTTGATATTGTTGATTTTTTTTGTGATTATTTTGATATTGTAGATTTGGATAGTGGGGAGGTTGTAATTTTTTGTTTTTTGGGAGATTAAATGAATTCAGAGAAATTAGGTGGAATTTATTATGGCTAGAAACTTAGAAAACTATTTAAGGTGGTTCTTTCTGTTTTGTTTATGGGGGATAATAAGGTGGATAATGGAAAAGTCTTTTGGTATTTCTTGCTTGGTTTTATTTCGGTTTTGATTATTGGTATTTCATATTTTGGCATAAGTAGCTATATGGAGCAGATGGATAGACTTGGTTATTATTCTATTGGCGCAGCGGATGTTCGTGAGGATGTTAATGATATTAATCAAGCGAGACAAGCTGTGGTTGTTAGTGAAAAAGTTAGTGATGATGTTTTGATTTCTTTTGATAAGAATGAGAATGCTGAAGTTGATTTGAGTGCGATTGAGATTTTGAGGAATGATGAGAGTGCTTTGGTTGGTTTTGTGATTGTTAAAAATGTGAAGTTGGATGAAGATGAGACAAAGTCGGTTTATCTTGATATTATTTCTGGAAGTGGGGAAGTTTGTTTGAAGGATGAAGATCTTGTTAGTGTTGATGAGATTAGTGATGATTGTTCGGGAAAGGGAGAGATTTTGATTAGTTGTCCTGGTGTTGTTGGTGGGTATAGTTGTAGATATTCGAATGATCAGTATGAAGTTTCTGGGCTTAGTCATTCTGGAGTTCGAGAGATGATTAGTGCAGGTGTTAAGAATAATAAGTCTCTTCATATTTCTGCCTATTGGGTTGCGACAGAGGCGTATGGGAATCATTGGAATGAAGTTTCTGGAAAGCTTACCGCGGCACATGTTACTCCTGAATTTGTTGCGAGTAGCAATGGGGATACAAAGTTAATTGTTGATGTCTTTTGGTATTTGTTTGATATGCAGGGCGGACTTAGTCCTCAAATTGATGAGAATTTGAATAGTTTGGAATCTATTTTGGCGGGTCAGGAGAATAAGATACTGGCATTTTATGTTTTTGATGAACCTTATGTTACTGGACATAATACTCCGAGAAGTGTTCTTGAGGCTGGGATTGCAAAGCTTAAAGAGAGATTCCCTGATACTCCTACTTATATTACCTTTGGGCTTCATTGTTTTGATCCTGAATTTTCATATAGTGTTTGTAGTGTTCCGGCGAATAAGAGAGGAGTTCCTAGTAATGTTGATTGGGTTTCTTTTGATTGGTATTATGGGAGTTATAATGATGCTCCGCGTTCTTGTGGAACTGATATTGAGTCGCATTTCCAGTGCCATATTGTTAATGGAGTAAGTCGGCTTGAAGTTCTTCATGATGGAGATATCTGGCTTACGGGCGAAGCATTGACTTTGTTTACTAGAGATGAGGCGACGCTGGTTGAATTGGCTCATAAATATTTTAATTTGGCGAATAGTCGACCTAGGGTAATCGGGATTGATTTTTTTGTTTGGGCTGATATTCCTCCTGAGAATTTTTTAGGTTTAGTTAGTATGCCGACTTTACGAAATGTTGTGGAAGGATTCGCACTTAATGTTAGAGGTGGAGAGGCTGTTGTCAGAAATGTTACTGTTGCAAATAATGTAAACATAGTTCCGGTCGGATGGTTAGATTCAGCGGATTGCGATGTGGTTAAAGGTTGGACTTGTGATGCAAATGATTACGGGGCTCAACTTGATGTTCATTTGTATGAGGGCGGAGGATATCCAGTAGGTACATTATTGGGAGTGGTTAAAGCAGATGTATATCGCGCGGATTTACTGGGAGTTTGTGGAGGGAATGGATATCATGGTTTTAATTTTGTTGTGCCTGATTTATTGAAGGACGGAAAATCCCATGAGGTTTATGCTTATGCAATTAATGTTCCGAGGAAGGATAATGGTAATCCGTTACTTAATGGTGCTCCGCGAACAATTAATTGTTGCGCTGTAACTTCTTGGTACCCTACTACTGATACAGTTTGTTCTGGAACTAGTTTTACTCAGACTAGTAATTGTGGAAGCACTAGGATTGTTGGGGGAACTAAAAGTTGTAGTGTTGCTTGTATAGATAATTCTTGGTATCCTACTACTGATACAGTTTGTTCTGGAACTAGTTTTACTCAGACTAGTAATTGTGGAAGCACTAGGATTGTTGGGGGAACTAAAAGTTGTAGTGTTGCTTGTATAGATAATTCTTGGTATCCTACTACTGATACAGTTTGTTCTGGAACTAGTTTTACTCAGACTAGTAATTGTGGAAGCACTAGGATTGTTGGGGGAACTAAAAGTTGTAGTGTTGCTTGTGCCAGCCATGCTAGTTTTTCTTGTTCTGGGGGAAATGTTTATTGGTATAACAGCTGTGGGGCTAGAGAATCAATTAAGAAAAGTTGTTATTTAGATTATAATATAGGAGGTTGCTGGGAAGGTTATTGTGTCCGAAAAATGACAAGACATACTTCTTCGAAGTATGAAGATCATATGGTATCTCCTTGTGGATTACTTAATGTTTGTGAGACATCGTTTTTCAGTGATTATGGCCCTGCAGAGACTGCTTTTTATTTATTAAATGATGAGGATTACCCTTCTAATTTAAGGATTGCTCTTTATCGTAAAGTAAAAGAATATTCAAGTGTTGATATGGATCATTTGGTAACTACGAGTAGTGCTGAAGCGGGTGATTATAATTTGGAGGGATTGCTTGGATATGCTTTAAGATATGGAGAGGCGGGAACAAGTCCGCTTTATAGAATGAGGTTAAATGAGGGAGGCGGACATGATCACATGGTTTCTTTTAGTATGACAGAAGGAAGTCCAAGGTATGTCTATGAGGGTCCGCTTGGGCATGTAATAACCTCAAGGGTAAGTGTATAAAATAATAGAAAATATTTTTTATTTTTTTTGGAGATTATCTTAATCTAACTGTTTCTAGATTCTTTGGGATGACTGTTTCTATTCTTTGGGACTTATAGATTGATGATGTTCCATTTGGACTTGTTTTGACGTGAGGGATAACTTATTTAAACTGCTATCCCTTTGTTCTTCTATGAAAAAGGAGTTGGGTTTTGTTTTTATTTTATTTTTTTCTGTAGTTTTTGTTCTGGCGTATAGTTCGAGTATTCCTAATCCTGGGCATGGGGCGGATGAGATTTTTGTTTATATTAATGGAAAAGTTTTGAGTTTGCAATCGGCGATTGATTCGAGTGAGTTTAATCGTAATTCTTATAGTGGTGGGGGTGTTAGTAGTAATATTGTTTTTGGGCATGGTGATGTTTATGTGAATGTTGGTGGAGTGAATAAGAATTTGCAGTCGGCGATTAATGATAACTCTCTTTGTTTATTTGATGGTGGAGCTGGTGTTTATTCTGGTGTTGAAAGTGTTGGGCATTCTGCGGATAAGATTTTGGTTAATTTTAATGGGGAGAGAAGTTTACAGGCTACTATTAATCAGGGTTTGTTTGCTGGGAAGTGGGATAAAGTTGCTAGTGATGTTTGTAATGGACAATCTTTTACTCGAAGTCGTTGCGGAATAAGTGAGGCGGGTACTGGGACAAAGACTACGGGGGAATGTGCTGTTTGTGTAGCTAGCTCTTGGACTCCTGCTACTAATACTTATTGCTCCGGAACTAGTTTTACTCAGACTAGTAATTGTGGGACAACTAGGAGTGCTACGGGGATAAAGACTACGGGAGAATGTTGTGTAGCTAGCTCTTGGACTCCTGCTACTAATACTTATTGCTCCGGAACTAGTTTTACTCAATATAGTAATTGTGGGACAACAAGGAGTGCTACTGGCACGAAGACCACAGGAGAATGTGCTGCTTGTGTAGCTAGCTCTTGGACTCCTGCTACTAATACTGTTTGCTCCGGAACTAGTTTTACTCAGACTAGTAATTGTGGGACAACTAGGAGTGCTGTTGGGACAAAGCCTCTGAAGACTGTTTGTTCTGATCCTGCTGGTGGATATGATAGACTTTGTACTTCTACTGTGCAGTATAATACAATAGAGATAAGAACTGTTCCTGCTAATACTGCCGCTGTTGCAAGTGATACAGTTGCTTGTATGAATCATTGTAATTCAATGGCTTCTTTAGGTCCTACTTGTTGTGAGTTGTGGTATTCCATGGATCATACTACAAATAGAAGATTGCTTTGTGCTGCAATGGGAGGCTCTCCTACAACTTCCTATGTGGATAGCGAAATTCATTGGGCTTCTACTTGCACTAAGACTTGTTGATATAGGTAATTTTATATAGAGAGTTTGATGTTTTTTGTTATGGCATTTGGGAAATTTAAAGATAAGTCTAAGCCGAATAAGGAGAAGGTTTTTGTGGCTGGAGAGGAGAAAGTTGTTAGGATTAAGTTGCCGCGAGGTCGAGAGGTTATTGGAATTATTGCGCAGAGATGTGGGGGAAGTCGGATGATTGTTAGTTGTATGGATGGGAAAACGCGTAATTGTAAGGTGCCTGGGAGGAAGAGGCGAGGGCTTTGGCTTCGAGAGGGCGACGCGATTATTGTTGAGCCGTGGGAGTTTGATGACGAGAAGGGAGAGGTTTTGTATAAGTATACGGACAATCAGGTTGTGAAGTTGAAGGAGATGGGAAAGCTTACGACTAGTGATGAGGAATTCTAATTTTTAGCGACAACTTCTTGGTCGCCGCTCGGCATACCCCAAATTGCGGAGTTCTGGGGCAAATTTTTCTCATGTACTTTTGTATACATCGAAAATTTTTACACTGCGAATTTGCCTGCTATAAATTAGAATTGCTGTTAGTGTTGTTATTTTTTAGGGGTTACTTATGGGAAGGTTTTTATAGGGTTGAATTTTTTTAGGTCTATGGATGCTTGTATTAGGAAAGCTGAGGTGAGGGACTTTGATAGAGTTGCGGATATTAATAAAGTGCTTTCTAATGTTTTTGAGAGAAAATTGGGGTATATCCCAGAACATGTTGCTAAAATTTCTGATTCTCGTGTGGCTGAAATTTCTAATAATTGTTTTGTTTATGATAGAGAAAATGAAATTTTGGGGGCAATGATTTTTGGGTATTATTCTAATTCGGTAGAGATTTTTTCTTTGGCCGTAGATTCTAAAGTTCGTGGGTGTGGCGTTGGTAAGAGTTTGGTTGATTTTGTTAAAGAGGATATGGTTTTGAAAGGTGTAGAGAATTTGAATGTTGTTACGTGGGAAGGTTTTGAGGTGGAAGGGTTTTATAAGAAGATGGGGTTTGAGTTTAAATTTAAGAGAATGTCTGGAGGGCAGTGGGATTCTTTTTTGAATTTTAATTATAATTCTTCGCGTGGATGTTGAGTTAGATTTGTTATGCGAATCGGTTACCAAAAGAGTTATAATTGGGTTTTTTGATATGTAATTATGAGAAGTATAGTTGTTTCCAATATGAATAAGATTAAGCGGGCTGTGCCTTCGATTGAGAACCGGGTTAAGGTTAATGTTGGATTTGGGAAAGGGCGAGTTTTTGTTAAGGGGGCTGAGTTGAATGAGTTTTTGGTTGAGAAGATTATCCGGGCGATTGATTTTGGTTTTGATATTGATGATGCGCTTTTGTTGTTGAATGAGGATTTTGTTTTGGAATTTATTGATGTTAAGGAGCATACACATCGGAAAAATTTGAAAGATGTTAGGTCTAGGATTATTGGGCGAGAGGGACGGGCGAAGAGGACGATTGAGAAGTTGACTGGGAGTGCTGTTGTTATTAGTGATAATACGGTTGGTGTGATTGTGGACGCGGACCATTTGAGTGCGACGATTCAGGGGATTGAAGGTTTGATTTCGGGGTCTAAGCATGGGAATGTGTTTGGGTTTTTGGAGAGGCAGGGTTCGAAGGTGAATCGGGCGGATGGGGATTTGGGACTGAAGGATGAGATTGAGTTTGATTATGATGAAGAGGAAGATTTTGAGGAAGATGAATAAAAGTTCTTCATAGGTAATTTTAAAAACGATTTGTGTTTCTTGTGTTTATGCTTTTGTAGCTCAGCAGGTAGAGCGCACGGCTGTTAACCGTGATGTCGGAGGTTCGAGTCCTCCCAAAAGCGTTTCGCGCTTGAAGTTGGGAGAACCGAACCTGAGGTTCCACTGGATGACTCTACAAAAACGTTGTTTTTGTGAGCCCGATTTCTCCCAAAAGCGTGTCTTGGTAAAGAGCTTTTGATAGTTATTGAAAATGGGTAGAATTATGTCGAGAAAATATGTTAGGGAAAATCTGGAGATAGTTGTTAAGAATGCCGTGGAGGCTGTTCCCGCTTTGTTAGAGATTAGGCTTTTTGGGGGGTATCATAAAGGATGTCATACTAAAGATAATCCAGATGTGGATGTCATGGTGTTGACTGCCGATGAAAGTTTTTCTGGATTAAATTTTTTGCTAAGGGATGAGGAGAAAAGAGAGGAGATTACTGAATATATTTTGACTAATACTGATTATGAGTTTCGAAGGAACCAGGATTTAAAATTGGTTAGTTTGTTTGATATGGGAATTTTGATTGGAAGGGATGAAGGAAGGGGAGATATTGGTAAGGCTATGTACAATGGAGAGTTGTTTTATAGAAGAGTTCCGATTAATCCTGTTAAATTATCGAAGTATTTATGGCAAAGGATTTCTTGTAAGTAATTTTATAAAGTTGGTGTGTCTGATTGTGTTATGAAATTGAGGGATGCGGTTGAAGGTCGGCGAGATGTGAAGCGGTGGGATTTGAAAAAGCCTGATTGGCGCGCTATTGTCCGGGCTATTGATTTTGCTAGGTTTAGTACGAGTGCTGGAAATCATTTTGCGGTTCGGTTTATTTTGGTTAGTGATGAGGCTGTGATTGAGAAGATTGCGGTTAGTAGTCAGCAGGATTTTATTCGAAAGGCGAAGTTTTTGGTTGTGGTTGTGAGTGACCCGTCGAGTTTGATTAGAAGTTATGGAGATCGAGCTTCTAAATATTGTGAGCTTCAGGCTGGGGCTGCGATTCAGAATTTTTTACTTGGGCTTGAGGAAGAAAAGTTGGTGACGAGTTGGGTTTGGTATTATGAGGATTCGCAGATTCGGAAAATTTTGGGTATTCCTGAAGGTGCAAGTGTTCAAGGGATTTTTCCTGTTGGGATTAATTCCAAGGTTAGATTGCCAGAGAAGAGGGATGTGAAGTTGGATAATATTATGTTTTTTGGGAAGTATGGAAATAAGAAGATGGTTCCTGATGTTGTTGTCGGACGAGATGTGGTCTAGGGACTAGAGATTAGAAATTAGAGATTAGAAATTAGAGATTAGAGATTAGAAATTAGAGATTAGAAATTAGAGATTAGAAATTAGAGATTAGAGATTAGAGGGTTGACCTCATAAATCTTTAAAAAGAATATCTGATTTTTTTGTTTATGAAGATAGCTTTTCTTGGGACGCACGGGACTGGGAAGACGACGCTTGCGCATGATTTGGTTGTAAAGTTGAAGAAGCAGGGAGTTGATGCTGGATTTTTGAGTGAGATTGCACGGAAGTGTCCTTTCCCATTGAATGAGGATGCCACAAAGAAGACTCAGATTTGGATAATACTTAATCAGATTATTGCGGAGATGGAAGCTGAAGATAGATGTGGGACGCTTGTCTGTGACAGGAGTGTAATGGATGGGTATTGTTATTATGTGAATAAGTTTGGGAGATCGTCAGTCTTGGAAGCTTTGGTTAGGGAGCATTTGAAGACTTATTCTAAATTGATTAGGGTTCCGATAAGAGAGGGTTTGTTGCGGAAGGATAAGGTTCGTTCGGTTAATGAGAAGTTTCAGAAAGATGTCGATAGGCAATTTGATAGATTTGTTAAGCTTTTTGGATTGGAAGACAGTGTCCAGATGATAAAGAAAGAGAAGCTTTCTGACGAGGAAATTATTGACAAGGTTTTGAATACTATTTAAGTTTTCTAAAAATATTGGAGCCCCCGAAGGGGCAAATAAAAATAAAATAAAAATGGTTTGTTATTTAGCTATAATCGTCAAGCCCAAGGTCGTTAGAACTTACTCTTCTTTTCTCTTCACGTCCGAATTGGTCCGCGTTTTTCCCTAAGATGTAAGGGGATTTTACTCCTGTCATAATTGTAATGACTCGAACTCTTCCTTGGAATTCTTTATTGATTCTTGCTCCGATAATAACTTGTGCTTCTGGGGACAGATTTTCTGTAACCAGTCTTCCAATACTATCGAATTCTTCAAGTTTCATGTCAGGTCCGCATGTGATGTGGATTAAGGCACCTGTTGCGCCTCGGTAATCTACGTCTAGAAGTGGATGCGTTAGTGCTTGTTGCACCGCCGAATCTACTCTTGCGTTTGAGTTATCTTCACCAATTCCGATTACTGCAACGTCTCCACCTTTCATGATGGCAGATACGTCTGCATAGTCTAGGTTAATTAAAGAAGGGATTGTGATACATTCTACAATACCTTTAATCATTGTTGAGACTAACTCGTTTGCTACTGCGAAAGCTTGTTCCATTGGTAGCTGACCTGCAATGTCTACTAGTCGATTGTTATCTAAAACGATAACTGTATCTACTGATTCTCGAAGTTCTTGTAATCCGAACTCTGCTTTGTCGATTCTTGCTTTCTCTGCCTCGAAAGGCATTGTTACAACTGCGATAACTACGGCTCCTGCTTCTTTAGCAAGTTGAGCAACTACGGGTATGGAACCAGTTCCAGATCCGCCTCCCATTCCAGCCAGAACGAAAACCATATCCGAATTCGCTACAGCTTTCTTCAGGTCGGTTAGAGATTCTTTTGCTGCCTCTCTTCCTTTCTTAGGGTATCCTCCGCATCCAAGTCCACGGGTTAATTCTTTTCCTATTAAGATTTTTTCGTCAACTTTTGTGATAGATAGGTGCAACGCATCGGTGTTTATTCCGTAAATTGTTGCTCCATTGATACCTTTGTTGAATAGCCAGGTTGCCATGTTACATCCACATCCTCCGCATCCGAATACTTTAATGCTAGCTTTACCAGCTCTAAGCTCGTCGAAGTTAATGGAATTTTTCTCTGCAGATTGTATTGCTTCTTTTGCAAAATCTAGTGGCATTTTCTTTTTTGTTAAACCTCCTTTCAAGTTTCATGAAAATATATAGAGGGTTTTGTTTAAAAGAATATGTGTGACAAAAGCAAAGCTTTTAATCACAAGAAATTAGAAATTAGAAATTAGAAATTAGAGGATTGGGTGTAGTTTTTTAGGTTTTGTTTGAATTTTTCTAAGTCTTTTTTCCTTATTTGTCCGCCGGATGCTCTTGGATGTCCTCCGGAAATTGCTTCAGGTAAGTTTTTTGTTGCTATTTTTAGAAGCTTTGGCAAGTCTGCGGAATTAGAATTTTGTCTGGCAGATATTCCTAGGAGGGTTTTGTCTCTACCTTTTTGAGATATGAATATGTGGGGTTCTGATGTGTTTTCGCGGGAAAGGATTGTAGACACTATTCCTTTTATTCTGTATTTCGGGTTGATTTCGTAAATATTTATTCCATTTATTTTTTTGTGGCTTTGTTTTGCCTCTAGTAGTGTTTTTTGGATTTCTTTTTCTATTTTATTTGTGTATTTTTTTAGCTTGGTTATTTCTTCTAGGGATTTTAATTTTGAGAATATCCTGTAGGCTTTTTGTGGGTTTTTTTCGAAGTAGATTAATGTGTTGGATAATATGTGGGCGTAATTTTTTTGGAATTGGTCTAGGGTTAGATTCAGGGGTTTTAGTGTGGATTTTATGAAGGCGTTGTTTTCTTTGTAGAGATTTCCTGAGTCTGTGATTATTCCGATTAAGGCTAGCCATATTTTTTCTTTGGTTAGTTCATAGGCTGTTCTGCTTGAGGGGATGTATCCTTGGGATGTTGTTATATGGGATATTATGTATTTTGGGATTTTGTAGGCTGGGTGATGGTCGGTGTAGAGTGTTTCTTTTTCTTTGATATCTTCGAATTGTGGGGAGATATCTTTTGAGGATACGTCGGTTATTATTATTTTGTTGAATTTTTTTAATGGAAGATTTTTGAGTTTTGTTTGTCCTAAGTTATAGAAAAAGTTTTTTGTTTTGGCTTTTTTTGCTTGGCAGAAATCTTGGAAGAGGATTGCGGAGCAGATTCCGTCGGGGTCATCGTGATGAATGATTGCAATTTTGTCTTTGTTAGTTATGTTATTTAGAAATTCTATTGCTTTTTGTTTTTTTGGACTTGGCATGATTAACGAAGAGATTTTTTGTTTTTAATGGTTGTTATTGAGCATGGGCTTTGTCCTAAGTTCTCACGAACTTAGGCCAGATGTGATTTTTCGAAATCACAAAATCTTTTTCTCGACGAAGTAAATTCGATCGAGAAGAAATACATAAGAGTTGTGTGACTAAAAGGTCTTGAAGTACATAATTTAGGGCAGAGCCTTGAGTATGTAAATATTTTTATATGTAGGGTTGTTTTTCTTTGTATGGACAATGAGAAAAGGAAAAAGGTTTTGTTGGAGCTTTATGAGAATATGAGAGTTAGTTATACGGATTCTTGTTTTGGAATGAATTCTTCTAGTCATGATGAGGCGACAAGGGTTTCTTTAGATGAGGCAGGAAAATTAGGATTAACATGGAAAGATTTTTATGAAGTTCATGAAGATAAAGGAGTGGGATATAAAGTAGAGCAAATTTCAAAATTGAAGAAAGATGGATTAGAGGTTAGAATTATTAAGGATGATAATGGGGAAATGCGACTTCGTTTTTCTGGGAATACTTCTTTAGTCGCTCCTAGCTTGACGTTTGAGCAATTTTATGAAGAGAATATGGTGAGGGAAATTCGTGAGATTGAAAATAAAAGGATTGACAAAATATTTCCAGAGGATAAAAAAATTGAAAGGGCAGATTTTAATAAAGTCAGTTCTTATTTTTCTGGTAATTTTTTCTGGTAGTTTATTTTATGACCCAGGTTTGAACGATTATGAAAATTACGGCGATGATTGACATGATTCCTTTTATTGCTAGGAATGCTTGAGTTTGAATGTTGATTTGGGGAAGGGAAAGGGCTGCGGCAATGACTGCTAGTACTCCGATTATTAGGGTTGTGGTTGAGGTAAAGTTTTTTTCTCCGAGGTTGTTTCGTATGCTGTGGAAGAGTTGGATTGGGGATGATTCGATTATGAAGCCGAGACCGAGGACGAGTAGCCATAGGGTTTCGGTGTAGGCGTCGATGTTTTTGTTGAATAGTGTGTAGCTGATTATGCCTGTGAAACCTAGGATGGATAAGATTGCTAGGATATTGACGAAGGCTACGGATATTTTGGTTTGTCTTGGGTTTTGCATTTTTGTATAAGGGGATTTGGGTTAGATAAGTTTTGGGTGGATATATTCGTGTTTGGGTTAGATAGTTATGGGCGCTGATTCGTGTGGATTTTATATGATTAGGTATAATAATTTTTATAAAGGTAGATTGGGGGTTGTTTTTATGGCAGATGACAAGTTGATTAATTTTAGTTATGTTGGGATGCAGAATGATTTAAGGGCAGAGATGGAATGTGCGAAAAAGACATTGTATGATGCTGATAGAATGTCCCATGTTATATTAAATAAGAGGAATTTGGAAAATGGTTTTTTTAAGAGAGGGGTTGCGACTGAAGATTATTCTTATAAGATAGGTAACTTTTTTGCGAATTCGTTAGATGCTGTCGAAAAGAAAATAGAGTGGCTTGGCGTTTTTTTGGATGAATTGGAAGGATATGAGGATGATGTTATTTATAAATTCTTGAAACGTAAAAAAGATTATTGTACTCTTTCTAAGTTTTATTTGAATAAGGGAATAGAAGGTGTTTCTGAGGAAGTTGATTCAGCTAAAAAGGATTTTGATAAAAAGTTTTTATTGTTAGGAGAAAAGTATATTAATTCATAATTTTATTCAAAATTTTTTGCTAGTTTGAATAGAAGTTCTTCTTGGAAATGTGGTGCTATGATTTGGAGTCCTACGTGTTTGTCTTCGATTTTGTCAAGTGGAATTGAAATTGCTGGGAGCCCTGCTATTGATGCTAAAACTGTTGTTACGTCGTACGCATACATTTCTTCTGTTGTGATTGATTCTCCTATTTTGTGTGGAAGTTTTGGTGAGGTTGGGAGAATAATTGCGTCTACGGTTTCGAAGATTTCTTGGAATTGGTTTTTTATGTGTTGTCTGGCTTTTAGGGCTTCTCTGTAGAATTTTCCGTCGTGTTCTGCTTTGGTAATTTCTGAGCCCCCAATTATTCTTCTTACAACTTCTGGTCCAGCTGAATCTTCAATTTTTTTCCCGAATCGTCTGCCGTCGAATTTTCGTGAGCCTGAAAAGAATTCGGTGTATACTATGATGTAATAAGTTTGGATTGCGATGTCTAGTGGGAGGTCGATTTTTTTGATTTTCCAGCTATGTTCTTTGGCTATTTTTTTTGTTTGTTCTTCTATTAAGTTTGCGATTCTTTCGTCGCAGAAGTTTTTTATGTTTACGAGTCCGATTACTTTTTTGTGAGCTGGAAATTTTTTTGGTGTTTCTTTTGTGGTTTGGTCGAAGTTGTCAGTTCCTTTTATTATGTCGAAGATTAGTTTTGCGTCTTCGGAAGTTTTGGTTAGTGGTCCGATTGTGTCGAAGGACATCGCTAAATCTAGAAGTCCGTATCTTGAGACTGCACCGTGCGTTGGTTTTAATCCGACTACTCCACAGTGTGATGCCGGGTTTCTAATTGAACCACCTGTGTCCGAGCCGAGTGTGAAGTCGCTTAGGTCTGCTGCGATTGCTGCTGCTGGTCCTGAGCTTGAACCGCCTGGGATTAGTTCTGGGTTTGTTGGGTTTTTTGTTGGTCCGTAGCTTGAAGTTTCTCCTGAAGCACCGCAAGCGAATTCGTCCATGTTTAGCATTCCGAGGAGGATTGCGTCTTCGGCTATAAGTTTATTTACAACTGTTGCGTTGAAGGGGCCGGTGTAATCTTCTAGTGTTTTTGAGGCGCAGGATATTGTCATGTGTTTCGCGGAGATGTTTGCTTTTAGTGCGAAGCAGAGTCCGGCTAGTTTGCCTTGTTTCCCTTCTTTGATTTTTTTGTCTATTGCTTTGGCTTGGTCGATTGCTTTTGGGTTTAGTTCTAAGAAGATGTTTAGGTTTTTGGATTCTGGAGTTGCTATTTTTTTGGAGAAGTTTAAGACGTTATCTAGGGCGGTTAGTTTTCCGGATTGGAGAAGTTTTAGTTTTGTTTTTAGCATTTTGAATAATTATTAAATTTAGCCACAGATTTGCACAGATTTGCACAGATTTTTGTTTTCATTTTATGTCTCCTTTTTCGATTAGGAATTGTGTGTATGGGGAGACGGCGTGTTTCCATTCGTTTATTTTATCTAGATCTAGCCATTTGATTTCTGTGGTTGAGCCCATTGGTTTTATTTCTTTTGGATTTGTTAATCTTGCGAGGTAGCTTGTTAGAATGATTGTCATTTTTTCACCGGTTTGTGGATTTTGCCAGAGGACTCTTGGGTGGAGAGGTTTTATGATTTCTATTTTGCCGTTGATTTCTTCGTGGACTTTTTTGTGACAGGCTTTTTCTAAATCGTTTATTCCTTCTTCAATTGAGCCTCCAGGAATTTTGTAGAAATTGTCTTTGTTATCTTTATTTACTAGAAGTTTTCTGTCTTGGATTATTACTGGTCCGGATGCTATTAGGTATTTTCCTTTTAGAACTGCCATTATTTTTTCCATGCTCCTTTTTCTGCTACTAGAAAACCTTCTTCTACAAATGGAGCGTTGGATAGTGTAGTTCTCTTGAATTCTTCGTCGGTTGTCCATCCGGTGCCTTCTGCCCTTGTTCCTGTTTCGTTTTCTAAATGTCCTTCTTTGGCGGAGATTTTTTCTAGTTTAGATGCGAATTCGGTTAGGAGTCTTTTGGAATCTTGTTTGATTTCTTGTTTTTCTTTCTCTGTTACTTGTCTCCATAGTGAATTGGTTGTCATGTTAGTTAATGTTTTTTAGTTTTTTAGCTAGTTTTTCTATTTCGGATTCGTCGGCTTTTGGTCCGTCGTTTGAGGCGATGTATCCTTCGTATTTTTCGAAGAAAGTTCCTACGTCGCTTTGGTATTGACGGAATTCGCCTTTTTTCATGTGGTCTGTTCCGTGCATGGGAAAGAGCTTGATGTGCGCGTGGTCGATTCCTGTTCCTTCCATCATTAGTCCTATTCTTCCTACGTCTTCGAAATATTCTATTAATATATTTGATACTTTTTTTGCGGCTAGGATGAAGTTAGATAGGGCTTTGTCTGGCATTTTTAGGACGTCGCCTTCGTAGTGCTCTTTGGGCATTATAATTGTAAAGCCTTTTGTGTTTGGGAATGGCGAGAGGAACGCAATGAAATTTTCGTCTTCCCAGAATTTGCCGTTTCCTAATGGCGGGATGTTGCCTTTTGCGATTTCACAGAAGATGCATTTTTTTTCTGGAGTTTTTGTGTCGTATCTTGCCATGATTAGGATTAGGGAAGGTGGTTTATAAAATTTGGTTTGAGTGGATGGTTATATTTTTTTTATTAAGTTCATTGCTGTAAGTATTATTCCGATTACAAAGATTGTTCCGAAGATGATTTTGTTGTATTTTGCTAGCCAATTTGGAAGGTATATGTCAAAGTTGTGGCTTCTGTTTTTGGTGTATTTTTCTGCTAGGGGTGTTAGCGGGCAAGTCCATTTGTTGAATAGTAAGACTGTTGTTTCTGTGGCTAGTAAAATTATTAAAATTAATAGGGTTGAGTTTAGGGTGTTTGTGAGTCCTGCGTATAGGATGTATAAAGATGCGGAGGCCATAATTGCCCAGATGATAGTGTGGACAAGTTTTATTATTTTTATCATTTTGTTTTAAATTAAGTTATTAGATTTATGGGGTTATTCTGTCTCGGTCTCGTGGGAACATGCAGGCTTCTCTGATGTTGCTTAGTTCTAGTAAGACTAGGGTAAATCGTTCTATTCCGATTGACCATCCTGCGTGGGGCGGTGCGCCGCATCTGAATGAATCGATGTAATCTTTGAAGTTTTTTGGATCCATTCCCTTTAGTTCTATTCTTTTTTGGAGGAGTTCTGGAATGTGGATTCTTTGTCCGCCTGAAGAAATTTCCATTCCTTTGTAGATTGCGTCGAAGCCTTCGGAGAGTTTTGCATTTGGGTCTTCTCCTTTTGGCATGATGTAGAACGGCTTTCCTTTCATCGGCCAGTCGTATACGAAGGTTAGTGTGTTTGGGAATATTTCTTCTAGTTTTTTTTCGGCTTCTCCGGTTAGGTCGTCATCTCCGATTTTTACTCCATTTTTTTCCAGGACCTCTTTTGTTTCTGCGAAGGTCATGTATTTTACTTTTGGAATTTCTAGTTTTAATTTTAAGACTTCTAGTTCTTCGGAATTTTTTTCTATGATTTGTTTTATGATGTGTTGGACTGCGCCTTCCATTTCTTTCATTGCATCTGAGGCTGTTGCGAAGGCCATTTCAATATCCATTTGTCGGCATTCGTTTAGGTGTCTTATTGTGTTATGTTTTTCGGCTCGCCAGACTGGGGTTATTGTTACCATGTTTTCCATTGAACAGGCGATCATTTGTTTGTAGAGTTGAGGGGATTGTGCCATGAATACTTCATGCTCGAAATATTTTGCTTTGAATAGTTCTGTTCCGCCTTCGCTTGAAGCTGCAATCATTGAAGGTGGGTGAGCGTATGTGAAGCCTTTTTGTGTGAAGTATTTTATGAATTCGGAGCCGATGGTGGACTGGATTTTGAAGATGGCTTGGGTCCGGCTAGAATGTAGATCTAGGAATCTGTTGTCGAGTCTTAGTGGAAGTTCTGTTTTGGAGTAGTCTGAGACGTCGATTGGCAGAGGGTTTTGGGCTTCGTGAATTATTGTTATTGATTCTGGGATTAATTCTTTTCCGTTTGGGGCTTGCTTGCATTCTTTTAATGTTCCAATGACTTCCACTACGGATTCTCTGCTAATGTTGTCTAGAAGATTGAAAGTTTTTTCATCTGTTTTGCCTTCAATCCCTGTTACTTGGATTCTTCCTGTTTTGTCTTTTAGGATTAGGAATCGGACTTTTTTTAGGTCTCGTGTTTCGTGGACCCAGCCTTTTAGGAGGACTTTGTCTTGGGTTTTGAATGCGTCTTTAATTAGGGTTCTTTCCATGAGGGGTTTAGTTTATTGGGGTTTTTAAGAATTTGGGGTTGTAATGCACAGGTTGTATAGATTATTTTTGGATTAAGTTTTTATTTGGAATGTGTTTTATTCGGTTTGTTATAGCCTAAATTTATTTAAAGAGTCGTCTCTTCGTTTTTCCATGAAGAGGGAGTTGATTTTTTGTTTTGTTTTAGTTTCTAGTTTTGTTTTTGCTTATTCTCAGAATATTCCTAATCCTGGGCATGGGGCAGATGGCGTTTTTATTTCTGTTAATGGAAACAAGATTGATTTGCAGTCGGCGATTGATAGTGGAGCATTTTCTGGGAATTACGCTGGGAATGGAAATTATGGACCTGTTGTTTCGGGGCATAGTGATAATATTTTTGTGAAGGTTGGAGGAACTAATAAGAATTTGCAGCAGGCGATTGATGATGGAAGTCTTTGCGGTTCGAGAGAAGTGGGAAGTGGTGAATATTCGGGAGAGAATAAGAATGGGCATGATGCGAGGGATATTTGGGTTAATTTTAATGGAGAGAAGAATTTGCAGCAGGCTATTAATGAGGGGTTGTTTGGGAATTCGCGTAGTTCGTATTCTTGTTCTGGTGGCGATGTTTATTGGTATGATGGTTGTGGGAAAAAGGAAGAGTTGAAGGAAGATTGTCCGAGTTCGTATTCTTGTTCTGGGAATACTTGTGTTGCTCCGTGTACTTCACATGCTTCGTATTCTTGCTATGGCGGAGATGTTTATTGGTATGATAGTTGTGGGGTGATAGGAAATATGAAGAGTGATTGCACTAGTAGTCAAACTTGTTCGGGTAATCAGTGTGTTGATAATAAGAGATGTGGAAGTTTTCAGAGTAATAGAGTTTGTGATCAGGGAGCGAATGTTCTTTGGACTCGATGGGATTTGCCAAGTGAAGCTCAGTGTCTTGCTGCGTGTGAAGCTGATTCGAGTGTTGTTTGTTGTCATCGTGAGAGCAGTGGTGCTTGTGCTGGTAGAGGATCTGGAACTTCTATAATATATAGTTCTGTAACTCAAGCTGCTGATTGTGGTTTACCTTCTGGAAATTCTTGCACTGCTACTTATCAGGCAAAAGTATATTGGGGAACTAAGCCTTGGCCTCCTAGGGATTATGGATGGTGTGTTGTTGGAACGCAGCAATATGTATCTCATTATGTTGGTGGTGGATATTTGTATATTACATGCAGAGAACAAGGGAGGAAGAATTCTGCTGATGTTTGTTGCGGGAAAGACACCGGAACCTGCGATAGTGCTGTTGTCAATTTGTAGGAGATGTTTCTATTTTAGTTGTGATAAAGTATTTAAGCGTGGAAGAATTATTTTATTAATGAGAAGTAAGGAGTTTTGGCTTGGTGCTGTCGGTGGGTCTATTGGGGGTTTACTTGGTGCGGTCTCAGGCTCTAGCAGTTTATTTGTTGTTGGTGTTGTTGGTGGTGCGATGGGGTTTTTGATTGTCTGGCTTGTTAGCGGGTTTATGAAATAGTTTGCTATGTTCTTAGTTTTGAAGAAATAATAATAAATTAAAAAAATAATTGATTAACTAGATTGTCTAGTTCTTAGATGATTGAAAGCAATCTCTACATCTAACTGGCTTTCCTGCTGTTGGCTTGAATGGCACTTCGCAAGATTTGCCGCAGTCAGAACAAGTTGCTTTGTGCATTTCTCTTGGCCTGTCGCTAAATCCACGATTGTTTCCACCGAATCCACGATTGTTTCCGCCGAAACTTCTGTTGTTTCCGCCGAAGCTTCTCTGTGGTTTGCCTTTCTTAAAACATTCTTGACATTTTACTGGCTTTCCTTCTGTTGGCTTGAATGGCACTTCGCATTCTTGTTTGCAATCAGAGCAAACTGCTTTGTGCATTTCTCTATCTTCCATGTTGTTTTTTCCTCCGTATACCTGACATAAGTTGTCTTATGCTTTGGTTTTTTTAGGAAATGGGGGTATATAGGGCTATGGGTAGGGGTGGCTACGAATGAAAATTTGTGATTTTTATAATTTGTTTAGTTTTACTAGGTTTAGAATTTGAAAGGATAAAAATTTATAAGGAACATGTGTATGCTTATGTCATGTTAAGGGTGAATAAAAAGGGAGTTAGTTTGATGGTTGGGTATGTTTTGTTGATTGCACTTTCTGTTGTTGTCGCTGGTTCGGTTTATTTCTGGTTGAGTGGTTATTTTGGGCAGGCTGAGGTTTTGGAATGTTCTAGGGATATTTCGCTTTTGGTTAAAGATGTTGGGTGTGATGGGAATGTTGTTAATCTAACTTTTAAGAATGCGGGTTTGTTTAATTTTGGGGGATATATAATAAGGGGTGGTGTTGATGCTTCTGATGTGTCCATAGATTTGTCTAGATTTCTTAATGATGATTTTGGTGGGAATGTAGTGGATGGAGTGGTTTTTTTTGATGGAGTAGATGATAATTTATTTAGTTTTCGTGATGAGGCGGTTCATCAGTATGTTTTTGATTTTCCTGTGAATGTTTTTGAGGTTGTTCCAGTTATGACAGAGGAAAATGAAAGAGGGAATTTGGTTCTCGCTAAATGTTTTAATGTTGTGAAGAGGGATATTTTTAGGTGTGACGGGATTTCTAATGCGAGTTTGATTCTTGGCGAGGATATGAATGAAGATGTAACTGATTTAGGTGGAGATAGAGAAAGAGTGGACATTAAGGATTCAGATGGAGAGGTTTTGATTTCTATTAATAAGAATAAAAGTGATGATATTGATCTTGCTGATGTGGCTGTTTTGCAAAATGATCCGACTGCGGATTCTTCATTTATTCTTATTAAGAATTTGGAGTTGCCCGAGGGAGAGACCAAGAGTGTTTATTTTGATGTTATTTCAGGTAGTGGGAAGGTTTGTGTTAAAGATGAAGAGTTGTTGAGTATTAATGAGATTAGTTTAGACTGTAGCAATGTTGGAGAAGTTTTAGTTGATTGCCCCGGGAGTTCTGGGGGTTATAGTTGTAAGTATAGTGACGATGGATTAAGTTATGAGGTTTCTGGGCTTAGTTATTCTGGGGCTCGAGAGATGAGAGCAAGTGATGAGAATCCTATTGTTTTTATTTTATCTGGACAATCCAATATGTTGGGAATAGTAGAAGCTGGGAACACAATTCCGTCAAATTTATTTATTGTTCCTGATAATGTTAAATATTACAATGTCCATTCTTGGGATAATGAGTTAAGGTCTTATGATTCCTTAGATGCTCAGATATATATTAATGGTGTTCCTCATTTTGGTCCAGAAATTTCACTGGTACATAAATTCGCTGAAAATTATCCAGATAGAGAAATTATTGTTATTAAGTTTGCTGTAGGGGGCACTACCATTCATCATTGGAATCCTGATTATTCGGAAGTTCAAAGTATTCTTCCTGGACTTTATCCTGGGGCTGGTGAATTATCGCATTATGAAAGGCTTTATGAAAAATTAATTACGAATATTAGATCTGTAGTCGGAGAATATCCTTCTGTTGAGTATGGTGGAATATTTTGGTTGCAGGGGGAGTCGGATGCTATATTTGGTAATGATAATTTTCTGGCACTAACTAGGGATATGGTTGAAAATCTTCGTAGTGATTTGGGTGATGACGATATACCATTTATCGTTGGTAAAATAAATCCTGGGATTTCTTCATGCTCATGGAGTTCATGGTACGGAACTGATGTTTCTCAGGGAATTTCTAATATAAGAGCTCAGCAAGAATTAATGAGGACACAAATAGGGAATACATATGTTATTGATACAAAAAACTTGTCTTGTCCGGGTAATGATATTATTCATTTTAATCAGCATTCTCAAGTTTTGCTTGGAAATTTGTTTTGGGATGGATATGTTCAATTGATTGATCGTGAATCTGAAGTTCAACCTTGTGTGGATGTTAGCTGGAGTCCATCTAATGCGGATATTTGTGTTGCAGATTCAATTTCTCAAATAAGTAATTGTGGGACTAATCGGGTTGTTGCTGGTGTCAATGGAGCATCTTCTTGTGTTTCTATGGCTGGGATTTGGAATAATCCTAATGCGTTTAATGTTAGGAATTCTAAAGTTCTTGAGACTCCTGGCCTGAGTAATTCTGTTAGATGGGTTCAGCTTCCAGATAATAAAGATCTTTTTTTAGGGCGAGAGATGAATGGGAACAATAAATGGAAATTAATACTTGGGAAGCTTGTTGAGTCTGATGATAAGTATCAGATGATTAAGCAGAAGGATATAATTAGTCTTCCTGCGAATATGCCTGAAGGGGGGCAGTTGACCACTGCTTTTGATCCTAGTGTGATTAAGTATAATGGTAAGTATTGGGTTGCGTTTGAGTGTTATCGATCTATTGCCTTTAGTCCGAGTTCAGATACTTGTATGGCTGTGCTTAAGGATGATTTTTCTGTGGATAGTTCTAAGATGTATGTGGTTGTTCAATCGGAAATAGATTTTTCCGGTGACCAATATTCTGCATCTGTTCCCAAATTGTTTATTCATAATGGGAAACCGTATCTTTATTGGACAGCTGTAAAGTTTGTGAAGGATTCTAATGGTAATTTTCAATGGGATAGTATTTCTACTAGAGGGTCTGAGCTTGAGCTGGATTCTGTAAGTGGTAAGCTTTGGGTTGTCGGTTCTGGGAAGAAGAAGATTGTTGCTAACTCACAAAGTTTGTCTTCTAAGGTTTGGGGGACTAATGCTATGGATGATACAAGAAATTCTGTTGCTGATATTTTTAGTGTTGTGAGTTCTGGAGGGTATATTTATGCAACTGCTGCGGTTGGTGGGACTTCTAAGAATAATTGTGTGACTCCGTTGAGTGATTCTGTTGGGTGTTATAGGCTTTCTATTGGAAGGGCTACGGTTCCATTAGGTAATGATATTTTTTCTGTGATGGATGAGACAATACTAAATCCCCATGAGTATTCTAATTTTTTCTGGGATTCCGAAGGAGAGCTTAAAATGATGGGTAATTTTATTTATACTGATGATAGGAATACTGATATTAGTTTGAGGATAAATGAGTTGATTGATTCTTTTATTGGCAAGAAGGGACTTGATGCTTCTTATTCTTCTGATAGAGTTTTTAGATCTTTTGCTATGAGGATTTTTAGTTTTGATTCTAGTAATGGGTCTGTTTGTGATTCTGCACATCTTGCTCCAGATTGGGGAGAGAAGAATGGCATGTGTTTGAAATCTTGTGGACAGCTTGGCGGAACTACTGCTTATGATTCTGGGACTTGCGCTTCTCGTGGTTTGGTTGACAAGGGCGTTGCTTATGATACTAATGTTTGTTGTGGGATTGCTCCTATTATTAATTGTGCTGGTTCTTGGGATTTGAATTATGGAAGTTGTAGTGCTACTACTTGTGGAACTAGTGGAAGATATGATAAGTTATGGACGACAACTACTCCTGCTTCTAATGGGGGTGTTGCTTGCCCTAGTCCAACTTTTGTTAATGATGGTGGTAATGCTTGCAGTGCTCCGGCTTGTCCTGTTGTGTTTTCAAATAATGCACAGTTTGTTTCACAGTTTGTTTCTTCTTCAATGGTTCCAGACCAATTGTATACGGTTTCTGTTGCAATGAAAAATACTGGGGATAGCACTTGGACTAAGGGAAGTAATTTTAAACTTGGTTCTCATAATCCGCAGGATAATTCTATATGGAAAATTCAAAGAGTTGAGCTTAGCAGCACTGAAGTTATTCGCCCTGGTCAAACTAAGATTTTTTCTTTTACAGTTAAAGCCCCAGCGAGTTCTGGGAGTTATAATTTTCAGTGGATGATGTTGCAAGAGGGAGTTGAATGGTTTGGAGAGAAGAGTCCTAATGTTGGCGTGAATATTGCTCCTAGTTGCATTGTATCTACTTGGACTCCTGCTATCACCACTAAATGCTCAGGAACTTCTTTTACTCAAACTAGTAATTGTGGGACTACAAGAAGTGCTGTTGGAACTAAGACCACGGGTGAATGTTGCACTGTATCTAGTTGGACTCCATTAACTACCACTAAATGTAGTGGAGTTAGTTTTACTCAAATTAGTAATTGTGGGACTACAAGAAGTGCTGTTGGAACTAAGACTTTAGATGAATGTTGCTCTGTATCTACTTGGACTCCTGCTACCACCACTAAATGCTCAGGAATTTCTTTTATTCAAACAAGTAATTGTGGGACTACAAGAAGCGCTGTTGGGACTAAGACCACGGGTGAATGTTGCTCTGTATCTACTTGGACTCCATTAACTACCACTAAATGTAGTGGAGTTAGTTTCACTCAAACTAGTAATTGTGGAACTACAAGAAGTGCTGTTGGAACTAAGACTACGGGCGAATGTTGCACTATATCTAGTTGGACTCCTGCTACCACCACTAAATGCTCAGGAATTTCTTTTATTCAAACAAGTAATTGTGGGACTACAAGAAGTGCTGTTGGAACTAAGACTACGGACGAATGTTGCTCTGTATCTAGTTGGACTCCATTAACGACTACTAAATGTAACGGGGTTAGTTTTACTCAAACTAGTAATTGTGGAACTACAAGAAGTGCTGTTGGGACTAAGACCACGGGTGAATGTTGTTCTGTATCTACTTGGACTCCTGCTACCACCACTAAATGCTCAGGAACTTCTTTTATTCAAACAAGTAATTGTGGGACTACAAGAAGTGCTGTTGGAACTAAGACTGTAGATGAATGTTGTTCTGTATCTACTTGGACTCCTGCTACCACCACTAAATGCTCAGGAACTTCTTTTATTCAAACAAGTAATTGTGGGACTACAAGAAGTGCTGTTGGAACTAAGACTGTAGATGAATGTTGCTCTGTATCTACTTGGACTCCATTAACGACTACTAAATGTAACGGGGTTAGTTTTACTCAAACTAGTAATTGTGGAACTACAAGAAGTGCTGTTGGGACTAAGACTGCAGATGAATGTTGCTCTGTATCTAGTTGGACTCCATTAACGACTACTAAATGTAGTGGAGTTAGTTTTACTCAGACTAGTAATTGTGGGACTACAAGAAGTGCTGTTGGAACTAAGACTGTAGATGAATGTTGTTCTGTATCTACTTGGACTCCTGCTACCACCACTAAATGCTCAGGAACTTCTTTTATTCAAACAAGTAATTGTGGGACTACAAGAAGTGC